>Ga0209232_1000405_pt1 | contig 26446 bp, 25 predicted proteins | sample ETNvirenome_2_60_FD_184066 | JGI IMG/M metagenome (GOLD analysis project Ga0209232, IMG submission 184066) | Marine viral communities from the Pacific Ocean - ETNP_2_60 (SPAdes) (version 2) | ecosystem: Environmental > Aquatic > Marine > Oceanic | place: Pacific Ocean | collected 2013-06-22
AAATGGTTTTACTTTAGGAGATTATAGTGGTACTAATGGAAATACTGTTAATCATGTAGCTTGGAATTGGAAAGCTGGAACATCATTTACAAATGATGCAAGTTCTACAAGTATTGGTGATATTGATAGTGCTGGACGTGTAAGCACTGATGCTGGGATTAGTCTTTGTACTTGGACAGGAAATGGCTCAAACTCACAAACAGTTAAACATGGTTTGTCAACAGCACCAGAACTAATAATATTAAAAGCAAGAGGTCAAGGTACTTATGGATGGGTAACTTATGATGCTATTAATGGAGCTGGAAAATATTTGACATTAAATAATACTCATGGAGCTGTATCGGATACAGGAATGTGGTCAAACACAGCACCGACTTCATCTGTGTTTTCATTATCTAATGGTGGTAATACAGTAGCTACAAATCCAAATACTATTACAATGATGGCTTGGTGTTTTCATAGTGTCAAAGGTTACAGTAAAATAGGAAGTTTTACTGGCAACGGTTCAGCAAGTGATGGTCCGTATGTTCATCTGGGTTTTAGACCAGCTTGGGTTATGATTAAAAGAAGTGGTGGTACAGGCGGTTGGGAAATTTATGATTCAAAAAGAGATGGTTTTAATCCTCAAGTTCATGGTTTAACTGCAAATACAAATAATGCAGAAGATAATACAGATGATTTAGTAGACATACTTTCAAATGGTTTTAAAATTAGACACGACGGCTCTGGTCTAAATGCTAGTAATGGAACATACATCTACGCAGCATTTGCAGAAGAACCTTTAGTAGCTAACGTAGGAAACGGTATACCGGCAACAGCAAGATAATTATGAGTAGTATATTAAAAGTAGACACGATACAGGACCAAAACGGTAATCTGATCATCAGTAAAGATTCTGGTGGTGGAGGATTTCTTAGTCCGTATGCATCATCATCTGCTCCAATAGTATATACAGTTACTGTAGCTAGTAAAACTGCAGCTCACCCTTACAATGGTGTTGGTAGTTCTAATGCATATTTTATAAATGGTATTGAAGCACCGATTATAGAATTAAAAGGTAATGACACAGCAAAACCTTATTACTATAAGTTTGATCAATCAGATGCAACCAACTCTGGACACCCAATAAGATTTTATGTTGATGCTGCTAAGACAACAGAATTTACGACTGGAGTAACTAACACAGGTAGTTCACCTGCACCAGGAAACTCAGGTGCACACACAACTATTGCTGTAGATAAGGATACACCTAGTATTTTATATTATCAGTGTTCATCACACGCACACATGGGTAATCACACAATACATAATTCACCAACAATCAACACAGGTGTGTTTTTAAAATTACCTGTATCTGATGGTACAAGTGGTCAGGTAATCTCTACCAATGGATCTGGCACACTATCTTTTTCTAATAGTGTCACGTTTCCAACAATCTCATCTATTAGTCCAGGTGTTATAGAAAACACACAAACAGCTGTAACAATTACAGGTACAAATTTTAAAGATAGTTCTACACCACCTTTCGTTGATGCGATCAATGCATCTACTGGTGCAATTATAACAGCAGACTCAGTATCATTTACAAATGCAACAACTGTTGTTGCAACATTTACTATATCTGTAGATGGTACATATTTTTTAAGACTAGAAAATAATGATGGTATCGCAACCAGATCAGGAACGGCTTTACTTACTGTATCTGATGCACCTGCGTGGACAACATCTGCAGGAAGTTTAGGAACAATACAAAATGGCGGATCTATCAGCTTTACAGTAGCAGCTACAAATGCTACAAGTTTTGCAGTACAATCTGGATCACTTCCAGGTGGTGCAAGTTTGAATACAAGCACTGGTGCAATCACTGGAACTGAGTCAGGGTCAACACAGACTACCACGTATACGTTTACCGTTAGGGCAACGGATGCGCAGGGCCAGACGGCAGACCGACAGTTTACTATCACTATAAACCATGGTGCAACAGGTTCAGGAGGATTTAATTAATGGCTAATACTTACGCATCTTTAACTTTACCAAATACACATGGTTCAGTGTATAAATGGACATACTCTTTTTGGGTAAAGAGGGGTACTTTGGGATCAAACCAATGCATGGCGGCAGCAAGATATAGTGGCACTTATAGTAGCCAGATTAGATTTACTAGTAATGATAGTTTAGAGATACATGATTACAGAACCTCTTATTTTTTACAGAAAATAACTACTAGAAAATTTAGGGACACCTCGAATTGGTATCACATAGTTATAGCAAATGATAATAGTGTTTCTTCCCCAGATTGTAAAATCTATGTTAATGGAGTTGAGGAAACTGATTTTTCTACTGATAATGAATATTCACAAAATCAAACTACCTCATTTAATAATGCTTATCCTAATTACATTGGTCAAAAAGGTTCAGGTGCCGATTATTTTGATGGCTACCTGTCACATTTTCATTTTATAGATGGCACAGCTTATACTGCTTCAACTTTTGGTTCTACAGATAGTACAACTGGAGAATGGAGAATAAATGTTTCTCCTAGTGTAACTTATGGAAGTAATGGTTTCTTTTTATTAAAAGATGGAAATTCACTAACAGACCAATCTCCTAATACAAATAACTTTACTTTAGGCGGTGGTACAATTACAGATGTAAAAGATAATCCATCAATGGTAATGGCCACAATGAACCCTTTATACAAGTATTCAGCTTCAATGACTTATTCAAATGGTAATTTAAGTTTGACAGGAACTGGTTCTAGTTGGCAAGGTGCAAATGCTACTTTAGGTATAACAAGTGGAAAATATTATTTTGAAACTAAATTTACAGGCTCAAATAATAATAATTGGTATATAGGTTTTGGTGGTCTTGACGACTATGCTTTAGCATATCCATATAGAAATGGTGTTTTATTTTATAATAATGATGGTGGAGAAATTAGGGTAGCAGAAACAGGTTCAGATGGAACAATGACTACTGCTGACTATGGGGTATTTACTCAAAACGATATTGGTGGTTTTGCAGTAGATTATGATAACTCATTGTTTTCTGTTTATAAAAATAATTCAGCTATTGTTACTAATTTTGATTTTGGTGCTGTCGGAACTTCATCAACCATAAAGAATGGTAAAACTATAGTACCAATTATTACACATTATGGAACAAGCACTATTGATGTAAATTTTGGCAATGGATATTTCGGAACAACAGCTATAACTGGAAATTCTGGTAATGGTTATGCAGGTGCAGACGGAAGTTCTAAATTTAATTATCAACCCCCAACAGGCTATAGAGCTTTATCAACAAAAGGATTAAATTTATAATGGCTTATACAACAATTAATAAATCTAACTTACACTTTAATACAATAACATGGTCAGGAACAGGAAGCGGTAAATCAGAAACAGGTGTAGGATTTCAACCTGATTGGGTTTGGGCTAAAGGAAGAACTGTAGCAGGATATAATCATTATTTAGTAGATTCAGTTAGAGGAAGTACCAAAGTTATATATTCTAATTTAAATAATGCTGAAGATACAGATAGTAATGGTATATCGTCTTTTGATTCAGATGGTTATACTTTTGGTACAAGTAATGGTTATAATAATAGTTCACAAACTTATGTAGGTTGGAACTGGAAAGCAAATGGCTCTGGTTCATCAAACTCTGATGGAAGCATAACATCAACTGTGTCTGCAAACACAACAGCAGGATTTAGTATTGTTAAATGGACAGGTGATGGAAATACAGGAGCAACTATTGGTCATGGTTTAGGTGTTAAACCTAACATGATAATTGCAAAATCTCATACTCAATCAGGAACAAGTTGGCCAGTATATCATTCTGGTATAGGTGCAACTAAATATTTATCACTTAATAGTACAACATCTGCAACTACATCAAATACAAGATGGAATAATGCAGAACCAACTAATCAAGTATTTACAGTTGGTAGTTCTGGAGATATCAAAACTAATGGCTATGGTTTTGTAGCTTATTGCTTTGCAGAAAAAACTGGTTACAGCAAGTTTGGTTCTTATACTGGTAATGCTAGTACAGATGGAACATTTATTTACACTGGATTTAAACCAGCTTGGTTTATGTTTAAAAGAACTGATACAGCAGATGGTTGGATGATAATGGATAAACACAGAAATCCTACTAATGTTGTAGATAAAAGACTTGAAGCAGATTCTAATGGTACTGAATATACTGGTGCTGATTGGTTTGATTTTGTATCAAATGGAGTAAAAATTAGAAACAGTAGTGGTGGAATTAATGCATCTGGTGGTACATATATCTACATGACATTTGCAGAAGCACCTTTAGTAGGAACTAATAACGTACCATGTAACGCGAAGTAACCTCGCATGTACTTCGGTGCTACACCTTTTTCAACCTCAGCCTTTGCAGACGTAGGATTTAATCCTAATGCTACTGTAGCGGCTCAAGGTATACAGCTCAATATAGGTGTTGGTAATTCAACAATAAAAGCAAAAGGTAATGTATCAGTTACCGGAAATAGTCTCAGTATAAGCACGGGTAATCCTACTATAATAGCAAAAGCTTTAGTGGTATTACAGGGTAACAACATAACTTTTTCTAACGGAAACGTAGCAGTATCCATACCTAAAAATGTTCCTGTAACAGGTAATGCATTCGGAGTATCTCTGGGTAATGTTACAGCTAAGGGTAGCTCTGCACCACCTATCACGGGTAATGTTCTACCATTAAATACTGGAAACGTAACAGTAATCGGTAAATGTAATCTATCGGTAACAGGTAATATTGTTAATGTAACGATAGGAAATGCGGTAGCTAAAGCTAATGCAACAGCAATAGTTACAGGTAATAATTTCACAGTTACAACCACCGAAATGGGTCAAGGAAGTCCTGTTAAATTAGATGTATTTGCAAAAGCAAAAGTTCTTCCAACTGGTATACAATCTAATATAACTACAAATGATGTAACTTTAAGAATGTGGGAGGCAGTGCCTACAAACGCAACACAAACCTGGGTGGAGATACCGTAATGTTTTTTGGAGCAACGTCTTTTTCGGCAACAACTTTTTCTGGAGTAGGTATTCAGAATGTAGTAGTATTGACTACCGGTAACGGATTTACCGTTTCTGTAGGAAATAGCACTGTTGGTTTTGGAACAGCTGTAACAGGCAATAGATTAACACTTGCCAATGGTACTGTTAGTGTGGTATCTTGGAATGATATAAATCCGAACGCTACAGGGGTATGGGTCCCAATAGATCCATTAAACCCATAGGAGAATTATGGCATCGAGTTTTTCGACGAATTTAAAACTAGAGTTAATGACAACCGGTGAAAAGTCCGGCACATGGGGTACGATAACCAATACTAATCTACAACAATTAGAACAAGCAGCATCTGGATACATATCTATAGACGTTGCATCTAGTGATGTAGCATTAGCTATTAGTAATGGAGCTGTATCTAATGGTAAAAATCTATATATAAAACTTACAGGCACATTAGCCGCTAACAGAACAGTCACATTACCAGACTCTGCAGAGAGAGTTGTTATAGTAGAAGATGCAACTACTAGGGGATCTAATAATCGTACATTAACATTTAAAACTGCATCAGGGAACGGGGTAACTCTACCTGTTGGATCTAAGTCTTTATTATATTCTGATGGTACAAATGTTAGTAAAGGTTTAATCAGTAAAGGTTACTACACAGTTCCGGGTGCATATACAGCAGTAGACGGAGATCAGTTGCTTATAGATACATCGGGTGGTGGTATAAGTAGCTCTGTAACTGTAACATTACCGGCGTCACCATCTATAGGTAACGAGGTGCATTTTATAGATAGCGGTAATAATGTTAATTCCAATAACCTAACTATTGCTAGAAATGGTTCAAATATATTAGGGGCAGCATCTAATCTAGTTGTTAATGTAAATGGTTCAGCTTTCACTTTAGTATATGTAAACGCTACAAGAGGCTGGGCATACAAAGATAAAATATAGGAGCTGACAAATGGCTCTAACTGAATATAGCTTTCTTCCCGGAATAGACAAACAATCATCTGATGCAGGTGCAGAAAACAGATGGGTAGATTCTGATAATGTGAGATTTAGATACGGTCTACCAGAAAAAGTTGGCGGATGGTCATCACTAGTTACAGATACAGTTGTAGGTGTAGCAAGAGCAATGCATGCTTTTACTGATCTATCGGGTAACAGATATGTTGCTATAGGAACAGATAAATTTTTACTTATATATTTTGAGGGTCAGCTTTATGACATCACCCCTTTAAAAACAACTCTAACCTCTGCAACAATAGCCACAACAAATGGATCACCAACATGTACAATTACAAAAGCTGCACATGGATTATCTGTTGGAGATATCATACAGTTAGATTCAGTTACATTACCAGGTGGTACAGGTTTTCAAAATGCTGACTTTGAAGATAAAAATTTTCAAGTAATAACCGTTCCAACAACAGGAACATTTACAATCACACAATCTAGTAATGCTACAGGAACTGTATCGACTGGTGGTAGTCTAAGCATTAAACCATACGAGCCAGTTGGACCAAGAGCACAGACATATGGTTATGGTTGGGGTGTAGCTAGTTATGGAGGAGGAGGCTGGGGCCAAGCGGCAGCAGCGTCTACGGTATCACTAGAACCAGGACTGTGGTCATTGGATAATTTTGGTGAGGTGTTGATTGCAACGATTGCAAACGGCAAAACATTTACATGGAATGGAGGAGCAGCGTCACCACTTACAACAAGATCTTCTACAACAACTACAAATTTTCAAACAACGGATAACCCCACAGCAAGTAGAGTTACATTGGTTTCACCTACAACTAGGCACTTAATACATCTTGCAACAGAGACTACTATAGGAACAACTACAACACAGGACGATATGTTTATAAGATTCTCTAATCAAGAAGGAATTAATACATATGCACCTACTGCCATTAATACTGCAGGCACACAAAGACTACAGGATGGAACAAAAATTGTTGGAGCGTTAAAAGCTAAAGAAACAATCTTGATATGGACTGATAATGCATTGTATACAATGAAGTTTATTGGATCACCTTTTACATTTGGTTTTGAACAGGTGGGTACCAACTGTGGATTGATTGGTAAGAATGCAGCTGTAGAGATAGATGGTGTAGCATTCTGGATGAGTCCAAAAGGATTTTTTGCATTTGATGGTACAGTAAGATCTTTACCCTGCACTGTTGAAGATCATGTATTTCAAAACATTGATACTACAAAAGGTCAACAGATAACGGCAGGTCTAAATAATCTATTTACAGAAGTTGTATGGTATTATCCAAGCGCTAGTTCTGAATACAATGACAAGTATGTTATATATAATTATGGTGAATCTTCTTTTACAAAAATACCTGGAGGTGTTTGGTACTCAGGAACTGAATCAAGAACCAGTTGGGTAGATGCAACTATTTATCCAAAACCTTTTGCAACTAAATATAATTCTAATGCCACAGGAACTTTTCCTGTTATTGTAGGTCAGAGTGGTTTAGGACAAACAACATTGTTTGAACATGAGATAGGTACAGATCAGGTAAATCCAAACGGAACAACTACAACTGTAACATCTTTTATAAAATCATATGATATAGATCTAGAACAAAAACAAAGAGGTTCACCTACCAAACTTGCTGGTGAGGTATTTCTTGCCATGAGAAGATTTGTACCTGATTTTAAAACATTAAATGGAAATGCAAAGGTAACTCTTGGTGTTAAAAGATATCCGCAAGATACTCAAGTTAGTACGGCTTTAAGTCCATTTACAATTACATCTTCTACTCTTAAAAAAGATACAAGAGCTAGAGGTAGATTTGTAAATCTAAAAATAGAAAATGCCTCTGCTAGTGAGTCTTGGAGATTTGGTACTTTTAGATTAGACTTACAACCGGATGGTAGAAGATAATGACAAAGATAGTAGTAAGAATACCTGAACCAAAAGAAGAGTATGATGTTTCAACACAGAAACAGATAAACAGATCTTTAGCAGGTGTGATAGAACAATTAAATTCAACATATCTAAATGAAGTAAAACAGGAGCAAGAAAGATTTTCTTGGTTTATAAGTGGCTAATATATATACAAATGTAAAAGTAGATCTGACTACAAATAATAACACTAGTATCTTTACGGTACCATCAGCTACGACTGCTATTGTTAAGTCTTTTGTAGTGTCAAATGACTCATCTTCTAACGATAATATAGAAATACAGATAGTTAGCACCTCTGATGCAACGTTTAACTTGTTTAAAAGTCAACAAATTACGGCAAATTCTACGATTGACTTACTTACAAATCCGTTAATATTGACAGAAAATGAGCAAATAAAAGTACAAGCAACCACAGCAGATAGATTGCATGTTATTCTATCTATGTTACAAATGAATAGGGAATAATTTATGGCGTTTAAAGAAGACGGATCAATAAAATATGTTACAGTAGATGGAAAACAGGTTCCTGTTGTAGAATGTGAAGCTGAAATAGTTTTAAGAAATAAAGAAACAGGTCAAGAATATAACTCTGATAAAGAAGCGGAGGATGATATTAATCATCCTGACACTGACACAAAAAGAGAACACGTTACTAGATCTGTAAAAATAAAAGTTGCAAAAATGCCTGCGCTAAATGCAGAATCAGATAAGGAAGAGTAATGGTAGCACCTAGTTTTTATAATCAAGCCGATCAAAATATTTATAATCAGGGTTACAGTTTTATACCTCAAGAAATGTATAGAGGTGCATTTACTCCTAAAAATTTAAGTTTTGATGAGGACAGCGGTATAGCTTCTTTAAATATAGCGTCTCCTAGAACTACTGGTAGACAAGGTGAAGGAGGAATAACAAATATTGGAGGAAATGCTTTTGGATATGGTTCAGCTGTAAGTCCTGTGTCTTATGGTCAGTATGGAGCTCCTGGTTATATGGGTGGACTTCCAGGGGGTGTGCAAGCTGTTGGAATAGGAAGACAGTTTGTAGGAGATGAGTTAGCAATGAGTCCAACTGGATATAACTATAGTTATAAAAAAGAGGTACCGGGTGTTGCTAGAATTGCAGCTAGTCTTATTCCATTTGGAAATCTGGCAATAAATGCTATAGAAAAAAAAATGAATGATGGCAGTAGACCAAGTTATGGTATTGCTGGTTTAAATGATATGCAAAAAGGTGCATACAATCAATTAGCAGGACAGGGTTTGTTGTTCTCAGGACCATCGGGTATGAAAACAGCAACAGGTTTAAATTTTGGAGCTAAAGGATACTTTGACGGACAAGCAGATATATTTAATGATTTAACAGATAAAGGTTTTTCACTTAATGATGAAGACGATGTTGTTGATGGTTTTGGTAATATAGTAACTGGTTTTAGAGCTCTTCAATATAGAGAAGCTTTAGCAAATCAAAACTATCAAAAAGATCTAGCAGATAAAAAAGCAGCCGCAGCAGCTGCACAAGCAGCCGCAGATAAAAAAGCAGCTGGAGAATTTATGAAAAATAATCCTAATTATGGTAATCAATATGATAAAAGTAAAGATCATTCTGGAGATGGTGGTTACGGTGGGAGTAGTAAACGATCCGCAGACAATAGAAGTTCGGATCTAGGTTTCAGTGATATTAGATTAAAAGAAAACGTAGAGTTGATAGGTAAATCACCATCTAATATAAATATCTACAGCTTTAATTATTTAAATAACCCTACTAAATATCAAGGTGTTATGGCTCATGAAGTGCCTTGGGCTAGCCAGAAACATGACAGTGGGTACCTAATGGTAGATTATAATAAGGTAGACGTAGACTTTAAAAAGGACATTGATTATAACCGTAAAACACTATACAAAGAGAATTTAGGCTAAATTATGACAATATCTAGAATGCAGCAACCAAGACAATTAAAAGAAAATGGTGGTATTTTAACATTAGAAGACGCTAAAAGAATGGCGCCTCCTGGTGAATCTTTAGCATATATCAATAAAGATGAAGCTAAACTATTAAAATCTAGGGGTGGTGCTGGTGAAGATATTAATGGCACTGGTATTAAATCATATTTTATAAAAAGAATTTTTAAAAAGGCCAAACGTGCTGTAAAGAAAGTAGTTAAATCACCAATAGGTAAAGCTGCTTTATTGGGAGCAGGAGCTATGTATGCTGGAGGACTTGGTCCTTTTGCTTCGGGTAGTAAGCTCTTTGGTGGTGCACTATCTAGAATACCAGGAGCTGGTTTTGGAAGTGGTATTCTCTCAGGATTAAAAGCTGGAGACCAAAGTTTTTTAGGTCAAATAGGAAATGTATTTAGAGTAGGTGGAGACAAAGATAATCCATTTAGTGCACTAAGATTATTAGGTGGTGGACTTGGAGCTGCTGCAATTGCTGCACCATTCTTAATGGGTGGTGATGAAGAGGAGGAAGTTCCAGAAACATCATTTACAGAAACACCAGGTAGTATCGCAAGTATAGTACAACAAGCTAGAAACCAAGATCCGAGTCTAAGATTCTTACCTAAACCAAAATTTGTAGATAACTTTTATGCAGCTGATGGTGGACTGGCTAGTTTAAGACCAGGGTATAGTCAAGGTGAAATGGTTTTATCAGAAGAACAGATGTCTATGATTAAAAATATGAAAAACCAAGGTGCAGATATGAGCACTATAGAATCTATTACAGGTGCTACAGCTAATCAAATAACTAATTACCTATCTTCATTAAATCAAAAACAAGAAGGCGGAATCATGGACCTAGGTGGTCTAGAAAAAGATTATAGAGAGGGTGGTTTTGTACCACTAGGAGAGGAAGAGAGAGCAGACGATGTACCGGCTAGACTCAGCAAGAATGAATTTGTATTTACAGCAGACGCTGTAAGAAATGCAGGCGGAGGCGACATAGACAAAGGCGCTGAGGTTATGCAAAATATGATGGACAATCTAGAGGCAGGTGGTATGATATCTGAAGAGTCTCAGGGTATGAATCCTGCACAGGAAATGTTTGATCAATCACAAATGTTGGAGAGTAGAATAGCATAATGGCATTACCAGATTATTTAAAAGATACATCAAAAGATTTTGCTAAACAGTTAACGGCAGCAACTTCAGTACCTATAAAAACAAGTACATTTACCGGTAGACAGTTTGTTGCTGGTGAGGATCCATTACAGACACAGGCGGTAAATCTTGCAAGATCGGGTGTTGGTTCATATCAACCATTCTTAACGGCAGCACAGGGTGCTATTGGTCAACAAGCAGCATCAGCTGGACCACAGGCATTTCAACAGTTCATGTCTCCGTTTCAACAACAGGTCATCAACACAACTCTATCTGATTTTGATAGACAGGCCGCTATGGGTAGACAAGGAATCAGGGACCAGGCAGCGATCTCAGGAGCTTTCGGTGGTGGTAGAGAGGGTGTACAGATGTCAGAATTTGATGCAAATAATTTAAGAAACAGAGCTAGTCTTCTTGCACAATTACAACAACAGGGTTTCACACAAGCATCAAATCTAGCACAACAGAATTTTCAAAATCAAGGTAATCTAGCTGCACAACAAATGGGTCTGTCTAATTTCCAAAGAGGATCTATGGGTCAGGATGTTTCTGCACTTGGTAACCTCGGTGCATTCAGACAGGGTCTTACACAGTCACAATTAACAGCCGATCAACAGGCAGCAAGAACAGGTGCTTATGAACCTTTACAGAGACTAGATCAATATGGTGCCGGTCTTGGTAAACTTGCAGGATTTGGATCACAAGCAGCTCCATTAGATGGAGGAGCAGCTAGTCCATTTGCTACTGCATTGAGCACAGCTACAGGTATTGCAGGTCTGTTTGGAAAAATGTACGGAAGTAAAGGTTAACATGAGACCATTAAATAGACCAATGTTTAAAAATGGTGGTCCTATTAAAGAAGGGATCATGTCTGGTATGAAAGAACCACAAGCTATTAATACTGTTGGTAGTCCTTTTGCACCACAAGATGCTAGTGGTCGTCAAAAATATGCTGTTCAATTTGCACCATTATTACTTGCTGCAGGTAGAGCTTTAGCAAGACCTTTGGGTAAATTTGCAACTAGAGCAGTTCAAAGAACTTTTGCGGGACCTAATAAAAGATTTTATGAGCCTGCAGGGTTTTCAAAAAATGTAAAAGAATCAGTTTTTCAACCAAATGTTGTAGGTAAATATTTAATGGGGTCTCCTGAGTTTAAAGCTGGTCAAGCTATTGTTCAAGGTAGTGGTAAATTTGGTGCACCTATAAAAAAAGTTGCGAAAGGAATAGCTTCATCTCCGTTAACTGCTGGATCTATTCTTTATTATGGTGGTGGTGCATTATTACCTGATGGTACGCCGGACCCTGAAGATCCAAAAAATTATAAACCAGCTGGTGAAGGCGGTAAATCTGGAGCACCAGGAGGTGGAGATCCAGGAATGTTTTTAACACCAAAAGAAAAAAAATTAAGCACAGAACAAAAAGATAAATTAGTTTCTGATAGAATAGAAGCAAACAGAAAAAGATATTATAAACTTATGGGTATAGATAAGATGAATAAAAATGCTGCTTACGATTCATTAATAGATGCTAGTAAAATTATACAAGAAGAAGGTGGAGATCTTAAAGGATCTATTAAATCGGGTAATTTACAAAATAGAATTATACAAGCTATCTCAGGTAACTTAGATAAATCTGCAGATCTTAAAAAACAAATTGATGCTGCAATACTTAAAGGTGAGATTACAAAAGATATAAATTTATCTGACCCTACAAAACAAGCTGATCTTGCTTATAAAAAAGTAGCGACAGAAAAAATACAAAAAGATTTAAGTGGTGGTAGTTTAATTGATAATATATTGGTAGGAGCAAAAGCTGCAGGTGGTTCTAATTCTACATCAAATGTTTACAACTCTGTTTTAAAAACATATAAAACTCAACCTATAGTATTAGCAGACACAGCTGAGACTATTAAATTAAGAAAAGGTGATGATTATACAAATGATACTGCTCTTGTTAAAGAAATAGTTGATGCTCAAAACAAAGGTCCGGGTATATATATTATAGATAAGACTGCAGTTTATATAGACGAACAAGGAAACGCATCAACATTATTCCAGGGGTAATCCATGGCTACCATACAGGAAATACTAGCTGGTCAATCATCTAGTAATGAAAATAAAGTAGGCACAATAGAATCAGTATTATCTGGTGTTGCATCGGGTCTAATTGCAATACCAAAAGGATTTTTTTCTTTAGGTGGTACATTACTTGACCTTGGTGTAGATAAAAATAGAGCAGCAAGAGTCGAACAATTTTTTGATGATCTTACAGAATTTGATGAGAAAGCAGAAGCAACAGCAGCTGGTAAAATAACAGAAGCATTAGTTAACATTGGTATACCTGCAGTAAGAGGTATGAAAATTGGTGCTCAACTAGCAGATGATGCTATGCGTGCTGGCCGTAATGGTAAATATTTTAAAACTACAAATCCAAATCTTAAAAAAGGTGTTGATGAAGCACTAGAATTAAATGCTCGTGGTAAAACAAATAAATTTATTGCAGGTGCATTAGGTGGCGGTGTTGCTGAAGCAGTATTTGTTGGTGACGTAGAACAGTTAGGTACATTTGGTGATCTTATAGGTGGACCAACAAAGATAGATAGATCGACAGATGATGATCCAACAAGAGAATTATTAAACAGAGTTAAGTTTGGTACGGAAGGTGCTTTGTTTACCGGTATTATAGGTGGTACAGGTAAGGTAATTAAAAGACTTACAGATAGAAACAAACAACTTGATGTAGCAAACTCTAAGCTTGATGCATTTATAGATAAGATTGCATCAGGGTTCAGGGCACGTAGTGGTAAGACAGAAGAATTTTTTGGTATAGAAAGAACATCAGTTGGTGAAAGAGCTGCAGATGCAGCAGGTGCTAGAAATATATCTAGAGAATTAGACCAAGCAATTGACAAAGTATTTCCACCGATGCGTACAGTATTGAATCAGGCAGAGGCTGCAAAAAGAAAACAAATGCTAACAAAGATAAATGACCTGTTGTTATCTGGTAAGGCAGAACTAGATGACACCGGTGTTGCAACATTTGGTAAATTAGATGAAGCAAAAAAAGCTGGATTAGTAAAAGAATTAAAAGACATGAATGTAGATGACCAAGTTGTTACGGACATACTCGCTAGTCTTTCTACAATAAGAGGAAGATGGTCTGATCTGTTTTCTAAACTAGGAAGATCTTTAGGTCAAAATGAAATTAAAGAATTTAAATCTTTATTTGGTAACAAGTTTAAAAATTATATTGGGTCTACGTATGACATATTTCAAAATCAAAGTATATTTCCGTGGGTTAGATACAAGCCTACAAAAGAAGCAATAGATGAGGCTAAAGAAGTATTTAAATCTAGTGCACGAGAGGCAGGTGAAGAACTTACAGATCTTCAAGCAGAACAAGCTGTAACAAGAGTTTTAAGAACAGCAAGATTACCAAAAGGTATTAGAATGGATAAACCATCTGATGCTATATTTGAAGTACCTAGTTTTTTTGTAAATAGAACTACATTAGACGATGTTGTAACATCAAGAGGATCTGCTCTTGTATCTGCAGGTGCAATTAAAGAAGCAGATAAAAAAGTATTTGAAAAACTCCTAGGTAAACAACAAAATCCTATGCAAACAATACTAGGTGGTACAGCTAAACTGTCTATGATCACAAGAAGAAATCTTTTTTTTCAGGACCTACTTACTAAAAATAAAGAACTTGTTGCAGCCGGTAAGAAACCTATGTTTGTTGAAACTGCTGATGAAGCAAGATTAGTTTTTGGTGATGACTTTCAACAAATAAGAGTGGACCAAGCTAAGACACTTAGTGTTGCAGCTAAAGGTGGGTCTGTAAATCCTCTTAATGAATTATATACAACTAAAGGTATGGCAGAAGCATTAGAAGGTACATCACTTTCTTTTGATAAAGCTGGTATGTTAGGACAGTTGTATCAAAGTTTAATTTTATATCCAAAAGGTTTATCACAAATTGCAAAAACAATTTTATCACCGGTAACACACGTTAGAAACTTTGTATCTGCTGGTGCGTTTGCTACAGCAAATGGTATTATACCAGACTCTGCAGCAATTAAACAAGCGTACCAAGCTTTACAGACACCACTTAAAGGAACAAGGCAACAAAATGATTTGTATGAAGAACTATTAAAACTAGGTGTTGTAAACTCTAACGTAAGACTTGGAGATCTAACTAGACTACTTGAAGATGTAAATTTTGGTGAGACTATGACATCAGATAAAGGTCTTAGAATGTTACTTAAACCATTATCAAAATTAAAATCTGTGTCACAAGATTTATACACAGCTGAAGATGATTTCTGGAAAATAGCAACATGGGCTACAGAAAAAACAAGATTAGAAAAAGCTCTTGCAGATAAAGGTGTTACAAGAGGTATGACTGTAAAAAGAAATGGTATCGATATAACAGTTGATGATCAATTTTTTAAACAAGAAGCAGCAGATATTGTTAAAAATAATATACCAAATTACGATTATGTATCTGATTTTGTTAAAGGTCTAAGAAAATTACCTATAGGTAACTTTGTATCATTTCCTGCAGAGATAGTTAGAACAGGAACTAATATTGTAAGACGTGGTCTTAGAGAGATAAATGAGGTAATAGAATTACCTGATGGTACTACAATAAAACCTTTTGAAAGTATTGGATACACTAGATTATTTGGTTTTGGTACAACAGTTGCAGCTGTGCCTTACGCAACACAAAAAGCTTTTCAAGCTATCTACGATGTAACAGATGAAGAGAGAGAAGCATTAAGAAGATATGTTGCAGACTGGTCTAAAAACTCTACACTTTTACCAATAAAAGATGAAGAAGGTAATTTTAAATATATAGATTTTAGTCATGCAAATGCATACGACACATTATTAAGACCAGTTCAAACTGTATTAAATTCTGTGGCTGATGGTAGAACAGATGAAGATGGTTTAATGGATGATTTTATAGCAGGTACTTTTTCATCTATGAAAGAGTTTGCATCTCCATTTATTTCTGAATCTATTTGGACAGAAGCAGTAGCAGACTTACTAGCTAGGGGCGGTAGAACTAGAGAAGGTTTTCAAGTATTTAATCCACAAGATTTACCTGGAGACAAGGCTCAAAAGATTATGGGCCATTTAGTTAAAGCACAAATGCCTTTTTCATTTGAACAATTAAAAAGATTAGACAGATCTATAGAATCTGTTGATGTTTTAACAAAAGGCAAGTTTGATAAATATGGTCAAACGTTTGAGTTTGGTGACGAGTTTGCAGGACTGTTTGGTTTTAGATCTGTAAATGTAAATCCAGGAAGAAGTATAAATTTTAAAATTGCAGATTATCAAAGAGGTGTTAGACAATCTAGACAACTATTTACAAGAGAAGCTTTACGTGGTGGACCAATAGAACCAAGAGATATTGTTGATGCATATATAAATGCAAACAGATCTTTGTTTGGTGTTCGTCAAGGTTTTAAAAAAGATATAGATGCTGCAAGAGTATTAGGTATAGGTGAAGATGAATTTAGAACTGCAGTTGGTAGACTTTCTGGTATAGAAGTTAACACAATTGATAATAATGTTTTTAGACCAATTAACATATCACCTGATATTAGAAATGCGTTTGCTGAAAATGCTGCAGCAATTGGAGAAGCAAGTCCATTAGAAATAGCAGAAAGTGTAATAGCAGATATTCAAAACGAAATGAGAAATGTTTCTTTACAAGAACCAAACTTTCCATTCATAGAAAACCCACTACTACCTAGTGCACAAGAAACACCTGTGACACCAAACACATTAAACCTACCTAGTGTTGACAGTAATTTATTATCAAATACGGTAAATAACAATCAGTATAACAACTTGAGTACGGCACAGAAACTTGCTATACTTTTTGGACGAGATTAAATTATGATAAACAAGATTAAAAGTTTGGGCGGTGTGATAGGTCTATCCTATCGGGTTTCTATTGTAGCGGGGGTTACAATATAATGGCTAAAAGATCTGCATTACAGAAAATAGAAGAGCATGAAAAGCTTTGTCGTATTATGCAGAAACAAACTTTTGAACAAATAAAAGAAATGAAGGAACGTATTAAAAGAATTGAATATATGATTGTAGCAGGAATGGGATCTCTTGTTCTCGCTTTAATCATGAACTACATGAAATAATGCAACTATCTCGTAATTTTAGCTTACAAGAGCTTATCAAATCAGACACTGCAATACGTAAAGGTATTGATAATAATCCTAATGCAGATCAGATTGAAAAATTAAAAGCATTGTGTGAAAATATTTTACAGCCGGTACGTGATCACTTTGGTAGAGTTAAAATTACCAGCGGATTTCGTAGCGTAGCATTGTGTGAAGCCATCGGCAGCTCGGCCAGATCGCAGCATGCAAAAGCTGAGGCGGCAGATTTTGAATGTATTGGTGTGGACAATGCTGAATTATTTGATTGGATTAAAAATAATCTTTCACCAGATCAATTGATACTCGAGTTCTATACTCCAGGTGAGCCCAACTCGGGATGGATACACTGCTCGTGGATAGAAGGAACACCAAGAGCTAGTTTCTTACATGCATACAAATCAGAGGGTAAAACTAAATACAAACCTATTTTAGGTAAAGCAAAAGATCTAGTTTAATACCCAAAGCAGACACATAACAAGACTAATCCATAATCCCATTCTTATAACTACACCTGGTCTTAGATCCATTCTTTTAACTCCTCTCCCATTATCTGCGTTGCGATATTAACTTTTTTACGTAAGGCTTTTACTATTCTAGTATCAACAGTATTCTCACATATTATATCTATATATGTCATAGGTCTTTCTTGGCCTATACGATCTATCCTAGCCTCTGATTGCTGTCTTTTCTCAAGATCATAACCGTTAGAATAATATATCATGGTACTAGCAGCTGTAAGTGTAATACCATAGCCACCAGTCTGGGTGGTTCCTATAAAAAATCTTACCGAAGAATCAGGGTCCTGGAACTTTTGTATATTCTTTTGTCTATCTTCTTGTGGTGTCAGACCATAATAATCTACAAAAGAATCTGCACCATACTCTTTGCTTATGGCCTCGATTATCTTATGAACATCTCTTTGAAAGTGGGCCCAGATAACAACCTTACCCTCTATCTCATCTAGTAGATTCATCAATTCTGGCAATCTATTTGTGGGTATCTCCTGTATAACACCGTCATCTGCAGTAAAATTACCACAAGTTATCTGCTGTAATCTCATAAGTTGGGTCAATACAGTGGCTGTGGTCATCATTTTACCACCAAAACTAGCGAGAGCTAGTCTGCTCATCTCTTTATATACTTTTGTTTGATCTGGTGTAAGGGTTACTGTACGTTTCATAAACGTTTTCTTAGGTAGATCAAGACACTCATCTTTCAATACCCTATAAGAAAATGCTTTTAGTTTTTGTGATAGTTCATCTAGATTCTTATAACCTACAACTATCTGTACAGATCTACCGCTAAAGTTTGCTGTTCTCATCACAGCATACCTGGTTCTAAATGTGTAGTAAGACTCATGACCCAATAGACCAGGCATCAGGAACTCACATTGTTTGTATAAATCTAGTGGTGATTTGGTTACAGGTGATCCAGTTAATATTCTATTATATTTGGTAGCCAAACCTAACTGACAAATATTTTTTGTACGTTTAGCCTCTGGGTTTTTTATTGTAGTAGACTCATCAATAGCCATTAATGCTCTATGAGAAAATAAAAATTTTTGTGCAAAGTCATAACCCTTCTGCGTAGACAATGCTTCTACATTCATAATTAATATATGTAGGTCTTCACCTGTTTCAAACAAACCATTTAATGAAGCAGTTTGTTTTTTTGTAATTAGTGGTTGCCATAAAACAGATTTGTAATCTATGTGATCAACAATGTGTGTAGGTATCTCACCTTCATACCAGTTTTTTACAACACCTTTCGGTGCCACAATTAGAACACCATTAATCTTACCATTATCATAAAGCATAGATATGTTATCTATCAATACTTTAGATTTACCTGTACCCATCTCCATAAAATATGCAAAGTATGGTTTATCCCATGACATCTCTAATGCTTTGATCTGATGATCATATGGCTTAGTCTTAAATTTATAATCCATAATTTTTCTTCTTTCTAGTTGACAACTATATAAACATAATTATATTGTTTGTCAATAATGTCAGAAAGAAAAGTTTATTTAGTACAAGAAGTACCTGGTACAAAAGCTGGAACACCTAAAATAAATATTGTAGGTGCTACAAAGTACGGTGATGTAATACCGTTGTTACCAGAACTTTCACAAATAATTTTTTCACCGGGTCCATTAATTTTTAAATTAAGAAAATTATTAAAAAATTTTAGACCTGATGATTATTTATTATTAACAGGTGATCCTGCAATCATTGGTGTTGCATGTTCTATTGTATCTGATATTACAAACGGCAAATACAATTTGTTAAAATGGGATAAGCAAGAAAGAAAATATTATCCTATATCAATTAACTTATACGAGAAAGGAGAAGTGAATGACAATTGATTTTGAACAAGACCAACGAGAAGATTTAAATTCTGTTAACGATGCTAAATCATTATCTGATCAAGTCGTAAAACTAAAAACATTAGAGGACGAGTTGATAGAAAAAGAAAACGAATTAAAAAAACTGAAACAACATATCGAGATAGTTTCTGGTGAGGTGATACCTACCATGATGCAAGAGATGAATATCTCTACATTAAAACTAGCTGATGGTTCTTCAGTTGAAGTAAAACCAGTTTATGGTGCTTCTATATCTATAAGTAAGAGAGAAGAAGCATACACATGGCTTCGAGAGAACGGCCTAGGTGATCTTATTAAAAATGAGATTACAGTTTCCTTTGGTCGAAACGAAGATAACAAGGCGAGCGAATACGCAAACCTTGCGCAAGGTCAAGGGTACGAACCTGTCCAGAAACTTAAGGTCGAACCTATGACACTTAAAGCATTGGTCAGAGAGCGTCTAGAGTCTGGACAAGAGATGCCCTCTGATCTTTTTAATGTGTTCACAGGAAACAGAACAAAAGTAACAAGGAGTAAATAAACATGAACCAAGTAGCAGAAAAAAAGACTGCACCACTTCCAACAAATATGTTTGAAGAAGATGCAGCAAAAGGTTTAGGTGCAATAGGTCAAGAAGATCTAGCCTTACCTTTTCTTAAAATCCTAGGACAACTTTCACCAGAGGTTAACAAACGTGATGGTAAGTATGTTGAAGGTGCAGAACCCGGAATGATTTTTAATTCCGTGACTGGAGATTTATACGATGGAGTAAAAGGCATAGATGTAGTTCCATGTTTTTACAAACTCGAATACATCGAATGGAAGGATAGAGGAGATGGACCAGGTGCACCAGTTGCAATCTATGATTCTTCTTCTGATATCATGTCCAAAACAAAAGCTGATGCAAACTACAAAGATAGATTGCCTAACGGTAATTATATTGAGAAGACTGCGTCTCACTTTGTTATTATCATGGGAGATAGTCCATCAACAGCATTGATATCTATGAAATCTACTCAATTAAAAATTAGTAGAAAATGGAATTCAATGATGTCTGGAATAAAGTTGAACGGTAAAAACGGAATGTTTACACCGGCATCTTTCAGCCACATTTACAAACTAAAGACTACCCAAATGTCTAACGATAAAGGCACATGGTTTGGTTGGGAAGTTAGTAAAGTTGGCCCTGTAACTGATCAATCCTTATATGGTCAAGCTAAATCGTTTAGTGAGAATATTTCTAAAGGAAATGTAAAAGCTAAACATGGCGAGGACAAACCAAAGGAAAGCATTATCTAATTCTCTAAGAGAATGAGTGCACAGTGTGGGCCGATTGGGAGACTGAAAGGCCCGCAGCTACAGTTATGGAAAAAAGATATATAGAATTTTTTAATGGATATAGGCAGGCCTATGGAGTCGCTGACTTCGAACATCCTGATGCTTATATAGATCATGATACAGGTAAAAAGAAACCTGTATACAGATGGAATTACGAAGACCTTACAGATGATATATATCAAGCACATCTTGAGGGTAAACTATCTATAGGTATACAACCATGTAATGAAAACTCTGAGGTTAAGTTTGGTGTCATAGATATAGATCCAAAAGACTACGACAATTTTGATAAAAAATTTTACATAGATACAATACAAGAATACAAATTACCACTGATACCTGTATCATCTAAAAGTGGTGGACTACATTTATTTTTATTTATGAAAGCTTTTACGAGCGCATCTCTTGTAAAATCTTTTCTAACAAATCTACTACCAACATTTAAATTAAAACAAGACACAGAAATATTTCCAAAACAAACACAACTAACCAAGGATAATGAGACCGGACAACTGCGTCCAGGTCAATTTATAAATCTGCCATACCTGGGTGGCAATCATAGGAGAGCCATTAACTCTGATGGCACACAGTTTACACTGGATGAGTTTATGCAGGTAATTGAAGCAAACCTGACAGACAAAGAAAGACTTACAGATATAACAGACTCAATAGAAAACAAAGACCTTGAAGGTGTGGACGAAGATTTTAAAGATGGTCCACCATGTCTAGCAGTATTATCAAAACTCGCAAAAGACCCTAACTTTGATGGCAAAGATAGATTTATGTACAACTACCACGTATTTATGAAGATGAAATTTACAGACAACTGGCAACAGAAAGTAAAAAATGCACCAGTCAAATATTTTTCTGGTGATCATGCAAATGCATGGGATGACAAAGTATTGAATGCAAAAGTAAAATCTTGGAATAGAAGTACAAAAGGTTATACATGCACACAGAGTCCAATCAGTGATTTCTGTAAAAAAGGTATTTGTGTAAAGAAAAAATATGGAGTCTTGGCAGGATCAAAAGGTTCTTATCCTGTGCTTACAAATCTTAAGAAGATAGACCTAGATCCAGAACCAGAATATGAATTTGATGTAACAAAACCAGATGGTATTGGTACAGCGACAGTACATTGTAGATCTGTAGAACATCTAAATGATCAACGTAAAAGACGTAACTCTATATCAAAAGCTGCAGGATTCCTACCACCATTAATTAAAGGTGACCAGGAACAAGCAGTTATGGATACACTGTATGCAACACAAAAGATAGTACATCCACCTATTGGCACATCACCAAAAGAAAAATTACATGATGTGTTACACGCAAAAATAAATGGACCTAGAGCTACAAGTGATGCAGCATTCAAAACAGGTTCTGTATTGATAGAGAATGATTATGCATATTTTAAATTTGATAAATTTTTTGACAAACTTAGGTCTAAGAATTGGAAATACACTGAAGATAAGACTGGTCGTATAATGCAGGTTACATACAAGGATTGTGAGATAGAGTTTTTAGAACAGAAAAGATATCCGTCAAAAGAAACCGGTAAATATAATTCGTCTACAAAAAATGTTGTGCAGATAAATATTAAATCGTTTGAAGAGGTACCTATACATCATACAAAAATAAAACATAAAACGGAGATAATGTGATCAGTAGAAAATTATTCGGGCCTCCGGGAACAGGGAAGACAACCAAACTATTAAGTTATGTAAAAACATTTCTTAAACTTGGTACACCTATTGATAAGATAGGGTACTTTGCATTTACAACCAAAGCAGCTAATGAAGCTATTGATAGAATGTTAGATTATCACACAGCTTTTAGTAGAAAAGATTTGAAATATTTTAGGACCCTACATTCTCTGGCATTCACAAGGCTTGGACTTAAAAAATCTGAGGTTATGCAGGACGAACACTATGAAGACATAGGTAGACAGTTAGGCATAGAGATGACAGTATATTCTAATGGACAGGAGACAACAGGATTTGTAGATTCTAATAGTGAATACTTCAACCTTATCAATGCAGCAAGGATCAAGGAAATAGAAATTAAAGATGAATACAATACAGATATGTATTCACAGGAGATGAATAGACAATTGTTACAGATTATTTCAGATGAATTAGACAACTACAAAGACTCATACAAACTGGTAGATTTTACAGATATGATTGAGAAATTTAATGTGTCCGAATTGTGTCCAAAATTTGACGTAGCTTTTATTGATGAAGCCCAGGATCTATCACCGATACAGTGGAAAATGGTAGATATAATCAAGAAAAATACCAAATATGTTATACTAGCTGGTGATGACGATCAAGCTATTTATGGCTGGGCAGGCGCAGATGTTAAAAAATTTCAGCAAGAAAAATGTAAAAAAGTCATAATTTTGCCACAATCTTACAGGGTTCCAAGGTCTGTTCAGAGCATAGCAGATAAGATATTAGACAGAATATCTGACTTAAATAAGGTGCGTAAACAATGGAAAGCAAGAGATGAGGAGGGAAAAGTAGAATATATTACAGACATTGATGGTCTACCACTACACGAAGGAACCTGGCTGATCCTGGCAAGGTACAATGATAGGCTGACCAAGCTTATGCCATCACTAAAAAACAGGGGTGTATACTTTCAATACAAGAATCGTAAGAGTTACAAGGTGTCATTGTTTAGAACTATTCTAAACTACATTAGATGGCAAAAAGGTGAATTGTTATCTCTATCAGAAGTAAAAGATATTTTAGAATGTGCAAATAGTAATCTCAAACCAACAGAGGAAAAAATGTATGACTTATCAGAGTTTACATTTTCAAAAGATGTAGAATGGTTTGATGAGTTTCAATTGGATTATGAAGAGTGTCTATACATACGTGAGATGTTACGCATGGGTGAAAAATTATCAAAAGATGCTAGAGTAAAGTTATCTACAATACATGCAGCAAAAGGTGGTGAGGCTGAGAATGTATTATTAATTTTAGATAATACAAAAACAATAAGAGAGTCAGCAGAAAAAAATGAAGACAAAGCTGATGAAGAAAATAGAGTCTGGTATGTTGGTGTAACAAGAACAAAACAAAATCTATACATCATGTCAGCAAAAAAGGAGGAACACGGTTATGACATCGAAAGTTTGGGATAAGCAGCACGGCGGGAGTCACTATCAAAAGTATAAAATTCAACCTAGCAAGTTTGTAGTTGAGAATGAATTGCTATATCCTGAGGGTTGTGCTATAAAATACATAATACGTCATCGAGACAAAGGAAAGAAGCAAGATTTATTGAAAGCAATACACTTTATAGAAATGATTATCGAAAGGGATTATAATGAAAATTCCTAAGTTCGAAGCACAAACGGAATGGAATATTCCTACAGAGTTTCCAGACCTACGTCAAGTAGATGAGATAGCAATTGACCTGGAGACAAGAGATCCTGATCTTATAAAGAGAGGATCTGGTTCTGTTATTGGTAATGGTGAGGTCATAGGTATTGCTGTTGCAACAAAACATTACAAAGGATATTTTCCTATCGCACACGAAGGTGGTGGTAACATGGATAAAAAAAGAGTTTTGTCCTGGTTAAAAGATATACTTGAGTCACCATCAACAAAAGTTTTTCACAATGCTATCTATGATGTCTGTTGGTTAAAAGCAATGGGTTTCAAAATAAATGGTGACATTGCATGCACAATGATAGCTGCAGCTGTGACTGATGAAAATAGATTTAGATATGATCTTAATAGTTTATCATGGAATTATCTTGGTTATGGTAAGAACGAAGCTGCACTTGCAGAAGCTGCAGAGTCTTGGGGTATAGATCCTAAATCGGAAATGTATAAATTACCATCAATGCATGTTGGTGCATATGCAGAACGTGATGCGGAGGTTACATTGGGACTTTGGCAGGAGATGAAAAAAGAAATTATTAATCAGGACCTAGAAGATATATTTGATCTAGAGTCTGATCTGTTTCATTGTTTGGTTGATATGAGATTCAAGGGTGTACGTGTAGATATTGAACGTGCACATCAGATGAAAAAAGAAATGAAAAAATCTGAACAAGAATTATTACACAAAATAAAAGGTGAAACAAATATTGATACACAGATCTGGGCAGCTAGATCTATAGCAAATGTATTTGATATGTTGAGACTAGAATATCCAAGAACAGAAAAAACTGCGGCACCTAGTTTTACAAAAAACTTTTTACAGGAACACAAACATCCTGTTGTAAGAATGATTGCACAGGCAAGAGAGATTAACAAAGCACACACAACATTTATAGATTCTATCTTACGTCACGAACACAAGGGTAGAATACATGCAGAAATAAATCAATTACGTAATGCTGGGGGTGGCACGGTCACTGGTAGGTTCTCCTATCAGAACCCAAATCTACAGCAGATACCTGCAAGAAATAAGGATCTTGGACCTAAGATAAGGTCATTATTTATACCTGAGGAGGGCCATACATGGGGTGTATTTGACTATTCTCAGCAAGAGCCTAGGTTGGTAGTGCATTATGCTTCTTTGTACAAATTACCCTCTGTTTATGATGTAGTAGATTCTTATCAAACAGATGCTAACTCAGACTTTCACCAGACCGTAGCAGATATGGCAGACATACCTAGATCACAGGCAAAAACAATTAATCTTGGATTATTTTATGGTATGGGTAAAGCTAAACTACAGGCAGAGCTAGGAGTAACTAAAGAAAAAGCTGCTGATCTGTTTAATCAGTATCATGCTAAGGTTCCTTTTGTTAAACAGCTTATGGACAAAGCATCTAACAGAGCTCAGGACAGAGGACAGATACGTACCCTGTTGGGTAGACTGTGCAGGTTTCATCTATGGGAACCTAATAGTTTTGGTATGCATAAAGCCATGACACACGAGGATGCACTCAGAGAACATGGACCAGGGATTAAAAGAGCTTACACATACAAAGCATTAAACAAATTAATTCAAGGTAGTGCAGCTGACATGACAAAAAAAGCAATGTTAGAATTATACAAAGAAGGTATCATACCCCACATACAGATTCATGATGAACTTGATCTATCTATTGAAAATGAAGATCAGGCAAAAAAGGTAATTGAAATTATGGAAAACGCTGTTAGTCTTGAGGTTCCCAATAAAGTTGATTATGAATCAGGGAATAATTGGGGTGAGATAAATGGATAACTATGGCTTACTTGAATGCAAACATACCAGTTACTTATGCCCAAATAAGGAGAGAATATTTATATGACTTACAAAAACATCATGGAGAAGTTGAAGACTGTATCATTTTTGGTCTTTCAGCTGTTACTGGACGCTCTATTTTATGGCATGCGATTATGGAGAATGGCGCTATCTTTTATCGTCTCCCGATATCTGCCTTCATACAGAGAGGTTTTAGATCGGAAGATGTTCCTAAACGTAGACTTGATGAACTTCAGTTATGGAATTGTT
>Ga0209232_1000406_pt1 | contig 26444 bp, 29 predicted proteins | sample ETNvirenome_2_60_FD_184066 | JGI IMG/M metagenome (GOLD analysis project Ga0209232, IMG submission 184066) | Marine viral communities from the Pacific Ocean - ETNP_2_60 (SPAdes) (version 2) | ecosystem: Environmental > Aquatic > Marine > Oceanic | place: Pacific Ocean | collected 2013-06-22
ACGATAGAGCAACAACTCAGGGCCACGAGAAGCATCTGCATCTGTGGACACAAGCGTGAGTTGTGGGTCATTGTCGGCAGTGGTAATTGTGCAGCCGTCTGTTGCGGTGAAGCCGCCTGCAATCGCAGTTACGCCAGTACCGTTAGGGTCGATGTTCACGTTGCCGTTCGTATCGATGCTGCTGATGGTGTTGCCGTCGATGCGTATGTTGTCGGCATTGAGTTGCGGCACAGTCACTGCACCAGCAAACGTGCCGCCGTTGGTCTTGCTCACCATGTCAGCAGTCGTGAATGACTTAAATGCATAGATGTTCACAAGATCATTGGTAGCAGCGCCAGAAGCCAGCACAACCGATGTGCCGTTGCTGGCTGTGAAGTCAGACGGGTCAAGGATGACGCCGTTCATCACGACTTGCAGATTGTCTGCCGTATAGGACAGAGTTGCGCTGTTGTCGTCTGAACCGCTGAATGTCGTTTGACCTGATGTGGCTGTGTACTCGTACAGGATCAAACTGACATTGCCAGCAGATGTGGCGGCAATCCAGTTGGCTCCGTCGTAAACACGCATCTCGTTTGCGGTGCTGTTGAAGTACAGCGCACCGGCTACCAGGGCATCACCGTCATTATCGACTGTCGGATTGCTCGTCTTGCTGCCGAGATAGGTGTCATCAAAGTTATCGAAAGCAGATGCCGCAGATGCAGCACTAGCTGCCGCCGCAGTCTGTGATGCAGCCGCAGCCGTGGCTGATGACGCCGCCGCTGTCGCAGAAGCCGCACTATTTGTCTCAGAAGTCGAGGCATTGCTGGCAGAAGTCGCCGCTTCGGCAGCTTTTGTGGTCGATGTCGCAGCAGATGTCGAGGCAGAAGATGCACTTGATGCCGCCGCCGTCTGGCTGGCCGCACTAGCCGCCTGACTGGCGGCACTAGCAGTCTCGCTGGCCGCACTAGCCGTCTGAGATGCAGCGGCAGCGGCGGCACTGGTCGATGCTTCTGCGGCTTTTGTCGTCGCCGTGGTGGCGCTACCAGACGCAGATGTGGCACTGGAAGCGGCAGCGGTGGCGCTTGCAGCCGCTTCATTAGCCTTGGTCTGCGCGTTTGCAACCGCATCAATGGCAGGGCCGGCCTCTGGGTTGCCGGTGGTTGCGTTGAATTGCAGGGTCTTGCCCTTGCGGGTGTCCTTGGCCGGCAGCGTCATGTCCAGGCTGCCGCCATCATCCACATGCGCTGGGTCATAGACCGGCGCTTGCATGCTGCGCTTCTGTTCTTCTGCCACCTGCTGGTCAAAGATGGTCAGGCTGTCGAGCTGCTGATTCAAGCTGGACGCCAGCAAGTCGCCGGCTGTCACAAAGTCAGTGACCCGTTCAATGTCACGCGCACCCAGGATGATGATGGTGTCGTTGGCATCAGGCGTTGCTGGTATGTTGCCGCCCACGTTGACAACGACGGTAACAGAGCCGGTGCCGTTGGCGTTGATGGTGACAGAGTAGTCTGTGGTCTTGGTCAGCTTGGTGGTGTTGAAGTAGATTGCCAGATCGTCATCGTCTAGCACCTCAAAGGTGAAAGCATACGGCCCCAAGCCGGCAGAGCCGGTGAAGACGACGCGGCGCGTCACTGCGTTGATATTGTAGTCAGCCATTGCACATCATCCTTTGTGTCGCATTGTACCTTATTTCACCAAATTTTGTAAGCTGGGTTCTGGTGCTGACAGGCGCGGGTACTTCTTCTTGTTCTTAGCTGCTGCCAACTTTTCAGCGAACTCTGGGAACTCAATGACATCATCATCCAGCCCATAATTAGACATATCTTCCGGCACAAGCGAATACTCATACATTCCAGGATTCATCATGTCTTCATCAATGGCACCAAACATACGAACCTTTGCCAGCTTGCGGTACTGCGCCACGATGTTGTTGACAAGGTTGCGCGCTTGACCAATAGGGAACTCTTCGCCAGTCATCTCATAGTCTTCCATCATCTCTGACATAGACATCTTGATGTTTTCTTTGAGGGTCAAGCCGTCAATCGTAATGACCTGGCCGTATAGCTCCTTGAACCTGTTTTCAATTTTAGGCGGGATCTTGATGCCATCAAATGCGCGAGGCGCTTGCGGCATATTGTGCTGGATTGCATCCAAGAACTCCAGCACATCGTCCTTTTCGCCAAAGGTCATGGCCAGCGGTTGCCAGGCTGTGGCCTGGTTTGTGCCTATCTCTTCGCCCCAGTCATTTAGCTTGGGCAGAACGTCGCGTGAATAGATGGGGATGCGAGAGCGCCATCTATTCATGGCCTCGCCAAAACCTACCATTGAATCAGGGTAGTCCTCACCGACGCCGACATTGCTAATCGTCGGGTCAATGGCTCTCTCAATGCGCGCCACCAGTGTGCTGTTGCTCATGCCTACAACTGGTGTGCCAGAAATGTAGAAGCTGGTGTAACGCTTCTGGATGGCATTGAAGATAGACACGAGCCTGTCACCGCCATCAGTTTGTTTATGGCCGGCAATCGACATCAACTCAGAGAAGGTCTGCATAGTCGGGATTGATGTGGCGAACTCAGATGTGCCTGCCATGCCTGCGCTGAACGCAATATCAAACATGGTGTTGTCAGGGTCGTATTCTTTGTACTTGGCAGCATCAGCAATAGCAGAACCAATCAAAAGAGGCATGTTGGCTGGCTCCAACCTGTTCAGCGGAATGAACCAGCTATCGTCAAAATCTTTGCCCGTGCCTTCCACAATGCCTTCGGGGCCGAGAAGGTCCATCAGCCTTTTGACATTCTCAGAGCTGATTTCATCCTTGCCAATACGCAGCGAAAACTCTTGCCAGCCTCTGGCCTTCAGGTCATTGCGCTGACCAGTGTCTGTCGGCCCAGCGCCAGTGACACGGCCACGCCCTGCAAGATCATAGCCGACATACAACATGGCACCACCTAAAGCCATCTTGCTCAAAGCCAGGTCACGATGCCGGCCACCCTTCTGCCAGTCACTCCAGAAGCGCGGCGACAGGACTGCCGCCGGCCCCATCCTAGACATGCCCTCATTGGCAATGTTGGTCAGCGTCTTTGAGAATGGCGCAAGTGGCTTTACATACCACTGGTTCATCAACTTGTTTGCGCCGCCGTAAATGCCTGCCAGCGGCAGCTCTTTGTCCAGGTCATCTTGCAATGTAGATTGCCTGCGCCAAGCCAGCATGGACGCCTCAACATCGTCTGGTCTTTCAGTCAGCAGCTTTTGTACAGCGCGCTGTCCGGCTTCTACAGCCTGCATGTGCGCTGTCTTTTCTTCTGCGCCTCTGGCCATAAGATCTGCAAAGGTGCTGTCATACACCCTGCCGCCAAGCCTGGCGGCTTCCTCATGCAACTGCACACGCTGCGAGATGCCGGCAAAGAACTCATCAGCAGCACCAAGCGCCCTAAACGGCACAGAGTAGACCAAGCCCATCATGTTAAAGGCTTTGCCCAGGGGCGAAGCTGTCAAATCTGGCAGCTCGCGGATCTTCTTGGTAAACGGTATTTTATACGGTGCGCCTGCCCAGTACGCTGCGCGCAGCGGGTCACGCGGCGCGTCCTTGGCTGCGCCACCTTCCATAAACTTGCGGCCCATCATAGTGAAGCCATCAACCAGGCCATTGCGCAAACCAGACAGCCGAGCATAGATATCAGTGGCGTAATACTGATCAGGGTTTGGCTTGCCCACCAACGCCTCTAAACGCTGACGCAGCGGCGTCATAGCCACAGCAAACATGCGTTCTGGCACATCCAAGAACTGCATCAAGGCGTTGCCGGCAGCATTGTAGAAGTGTGTCACAGGGTCATTCAGCATGACCGACTGCGCCATATAGACCATAGATTCATATGACTTGCGCTTGACGCCGTTACGCAGCAGAGCATTGCGCGCCGCAGGGCTGTTGGTGTTGTTATATGCCTCTGCCATAATACGCAACTGATCATCGCCACCCAGTGCATCCAGAGCCGCGCGCACCTCGTTGATGCTCAGATTGCTGCCACGGTCTTTGGTGTTCTTGAAGACATTCATTGACCTGGCCACATCTGTCTTTGCGCCTGACAACTCAGCAAGAATCACATCGTGCTGCGCGATTGCCTCTCGCAGCTCTAGCTTGCCAGCATCGTCTAGCTCACCACGGCCAGCCAGACGCATCAGCTCATCGACCTTGCTGGCGCTGACATCGTGCAACACCATGAGGCCAGCCATGTACTCAGCTAGCTGACTGCCGCCCACAGCGGTGGTCTTTTCTACGCCAGAAAAAATGCCGTTCAGGTTTTCTTCTGGAATGCCGGCTTCCATAGCGCGGTCATAGATCTGCGCCACAGTCATAGGTTTGTTGGCAGCAACACCCTCTTGGTCAGCGACCTTGGCAGCAGCCTGCACTGTGGCGGCTAGCGTGTCGCTGTCATAGAAGGTGGTGTTGACCGGCCCTTCAGCAATGCCGGCTTCCTTCTGTGTGCGTGACGGCGATGGCGCTTCACGCGCTGTGCCTATCTCTGCCTCAGTAGCTATGATGCGCGCGTCTACTTCTGCTTCAGTCACAGGCTCTGGTGCCACAGGCTGTGGCGGCACTTCCACCTCTGGCTCTGGCGCTAGTTCAATGCGGGGGCCGAGCGGCATCTCCTCAACAGCCGGAGGGTCAATAGCCTCAACCCTTGTGCTGCGCGGTGAAACCCGCGCACCAGGCTTGGTCAGCGGTTCAATGAGCTGACCAGTTATGCCTCTGGCTGTTTTAGAAACAATAGACATTGCCTATCCCTCTGCTTGATCTACCTCGTCTGGCTCTGCCTGCATAGGCATTTGCTCACGAGTGTCATACAACGCCGTTACCAGCGCCATGACATCATTTGATTTCTGTTCCTGCGGCTCGGATGAGTTCGTCGAGTTTTCCACGGTTTACTCCTTCAAAATCGTACCACGGTATGCTGCCACCCTCGAAAGGCTCTACAGATCCTTTGCCGGCCTTTGTCCTTGGGAAGTCAGGCGGGATGACCTCAGAGTTTTTGGCAAGTGCTTTGTCCAAAGTATCATCCAGTTGTTGTTTTGTGAATGAATAAGGGGTGCCATCGCTAGCTTCATAAATGTAACGATTAGACCCATCTGGCAGTTTTTCGTACTTGGCCCCAGAATACTTTGATTTGAATCTACCTTCCATCACAGGAACATTGGCCACTGGTGTGGCATCACCCGCTGATGTCCGCACAACGGTCTCCAGCGTTGGGTGCGACACAATCTGACCAGAAGACCTAACCCAGCTTTCCCAGTGATACCGGCCTACGGTGCCAGCCTCTGTGCGTCCTGCCATCTTGTACAGCTCTGGCACTCTGGTCATCAGTGACCGCTCCAGCGCCTCATACTGAGCCAGACCCTGTGATGTGTCAAACTGCTGCATGATGTCGTCATAGATCTTCTCACCGCCGCCCCACATCTGGTTGATCTGGATTCGGTCAAGAACCACAACATCGTTGCGGCCCGACACTAGCAATGCGAATGACAGGATCTTGTTCTTGATGCCGGTGTCTTGTGCGATGCCATAGTATTCACGCCTGATCTCTCTACTGGCCATATCCTGATTTGCAATCATCTCATGCAACCTAGCCAGGCCAGACTTACCTGACGCATCCGGCACTGCCATCTTCTTCAAGAACACCTTGCCAAAGTCATTTGCATTGGATGTTGCAGACTTGCCTGGGCTACCGGCAGGGATCGTGGTTTTGACCATGTTTAGCCAGCCAGCAGTGTCTGCATCAGACCACTCGCCACGCGCAGCCTTCTGAATAAAAGGCATAGCCTTCTCGGCCAGGTCTTTGTATCCGCTTTCATGCGGGAATGCAGACAGACGCCTGGACAAGATAGACCACAGCATGAGCTGACCCGTCAGCTCTGGGCCAGCACCGGCAGCATACGCGCCCTTGAATCTGTTCTGAACAGCCAACCCATCGTTGGCTGCTTTGATCTGGGCCGGCGTCAACTGCTTAAACCAATCCGACCATTTGTTCATGTCATTAGCATGCTCAATCATCCAGACTGGCGGCGCAGGCACATCCTGCCGGTTTAATGCCCTAGACATCATGTCCACATATCCCTGCGTCGATGCCAGTGGATCGGGAAACTCTAAGTCAATTTCATCAAGCCTTGCCGTCTGCGCCGTAAAATTGTTTGGCGTCATAGCCGCAGCAATAAAAGATTCATTCTTGCGCTGCAACTGCACCGGCTCAAATGATGGGTTGTTGACTGTATACTGGCCAGGCACACCAATGACTGGGGCGTCAGTCTCTACCCTTGATGTAAAGACAGGCTCTGCTGAAACCATCTTGCCGGCAGCAGCCAGTGCTGGGTCAATCACTTCCATAGGATCTACGCCAGACATCAAGCGGTCTTGCATTGGCCCACGTTCTGCTATACGCGCCTCTGCTGATTCACCCAGAGATGAAATTGCGGAACGAACAGCAGGGCCACCAACTTCAACAGTTTTCTGCACACCTTTTGTAATTCCTGCACCAGCCGCAGCGCCTATGCCTGTGGACGCAAGGGTTCGCATGACAGCCTCACCCAAAGATGGTGGCGCGCCAGCAGCAGTCTCTAATATCATGTTGCCGGCTTCATAGATGTTTGCATATGCAGCACCAGCACCAGCCCCAGATACAACTGGCGCGCGCTTGGCAAGCTCAGTCGTATAGCCAGCAGTCTTTGCTGCCAGCATCAGCATTTGCCTGGCCGTCATGCTGCTTGTCTTTAATGCTGCTGCTTTGATGACCGGAGCAGCAAAGCCACCTACCACAGTGGCATACGTTTCTGGCGCACCAAACAATGCGCGGAACGACCTTTTGATGGTTGCGCCTTCTGTCTTGGTGTCAGCATATGTGTTCAACATAAACAGAAAATCATTGGCATTGTTTTCTTTGGTGACTAGGTTGCCATCCAAATCTGTATAGCCGCCACTGTTCACGATGTTGTACACCTGACCAACCATACCAGGCGAACTAATGCCTGATTCACCAGGGAAGCCAGCAACGCCTGTCACGTTCCAATTAAACTCGCCCATTAGATCCATGCCATAAGCAGCCGCCTGCTTATCAGAGCCAATGAACTCATAGCCCTCCATGACACGGTGCATGCGCTTTGATACCTCAATCCAATCAGGCATCATGGTAAGCTGCTCTTCACTAAACTTGGGCTTTTTTGGCGCGTCGCGTCGAGCCTTTCTAGCGCCGCGAAGTGAATCGTCAATTTCATCTTCATCCGCTACCGCATCAGAAGACGCAGGTATGCCGAGCTTCATAAAAGTGTTTTGGTCTGCTTGCTGATTGTACATCTCAGCAAGCTCATCCATCACTCTGTCTTCAAGAAAGCCGCTCACATCAATTCATCCCGCAGTGTTTGGTTTCGCTCAATACTCAACAGCTTTGCCTTGATGAACTCAATGTCAGGATCTGACAAGTTAAGCGCGGCCTGGTTGTCGATGATCTCTTCAATGGTCGTGTACTCGCCAATATCAATATAGGGATAATTCTCTGCCAAAGCACTCAAGAGGCGGTCAATGTTTTCCTGGTACTCGCTGCCAGCCAGCTCCAGTCTGTAATCCCGCGCAATGACAGACCTGACCGGACGATCACCAGTCATGCCGCCATCTTCCCAGTCTTCCATTGCGGCGCTAAATCTTCTATCGACATTCGCGATAAAGCTATTTACGGCTTTGGCTTGTTTTACCTCAACATTGATCATGCCGGTGACAAGACCAGTGTGGCGACGCGCCTCTGCCTCAACCTTGGAAAACTCTTCTTTGTTTGCAGCCTCAAGCCTTGGTGCCAAGGACAAGATCTGCTTTGGCCCAACATCAAGTTTCTGGCCTTCAGCAAAAAGAGTAAGGTGGTCTGTGATCTGGCCTTGAGCAATCATTGTGCGTAGAGCAAAAACACCAGTTGGATTGTCAGGCTCATAGTATGCAGGCTGATTAACTTGTTCCTTTGTCTTGAACAGCGCAATGATGCCCTGACCATCAATCACTTCTGGATACATCGTAGCGGTTTCTGTAAGAGCTGCGACTGCCTCTTTTTCATCATCGCTGCCACCAGGCGCGTTGACAAAGTCAATCACATTGCTGACGGTATCTTGTTTAGCCACCAACACATTTTCTTTGCGCGTCTGGTCATCTGCGCCTTGCCTAAAGGAAATCTCATCACGAATCTGTTTGCGCAAAACAATCTTCTGCGCATCGTCTAGCGTGTTGTAGAGCGCAGTCTTGTCGCCAAAGTCGCCACGCCGCAACGCGGATAACCTTTGCTCTGCCGGCAGCTCAATAGCATAGTTTGCAAGCACATTGACCTTGGCTGTGGCAATCATGGCAGGGAACTTGCCTGATTGCTCTGTGAAAAAAGCGGCATCATTTGTGGACAATAATTGATCAGCAACAGAGTTGACTGCTATGACCGCCTCGCTTTCACTAGCCAGCAGATCGCTGCCAATAGTGACAGCACCTTTATCCTGGGTGAAGATGTCTTCCAAGGCATCTGGCAGCGCCGACATGGTTGCTTCGGCGTTTGCCATTTTGATTGCTTGGTTGAGCTTGATCTGCCGCTCTAGCCCCTTCTGGTACACTGGAGCCGACAGCGTCGCTATCGTTGCATTAAATGAACTTGCCACCTTTGGGTCAAGCGCAGCAATCAAATCTGTGTAGCCGGCAGACATGCCAGTGATCTCGCGCATCTCAGCGTTGATGTCGAGATCTTCACCACCTTCAATCCTTGCGCTAAGATTAGCCAGGCTGGACCTAGTCGTGGCAGTCAATTCTGTGCTGAGTTTTTGCGCAGTAGTAGCCACCGACACAGACCCAAAGACTGTTGTCGGGTCGCCAAGTATTTGATCAACAGACTGGCCACCGGCAAGCGCCGCCTCTAGCTGCTCTGCCGTGATGTCTTGGTCATATGCAAACTGTGCCGCCTCTACTTTGGTGCGCGCCTCTTCTCGACCAGCAACATACCGCGACATCACATCCAAGCCGCGCGACATACTTTCAAAAACGCCAGCCTGCGCCCTGCCAGTAGCCGTGAAGTCAACACTAGGTATCGACGGTATCGAAGCACCTAGTGGACGGTATCTTGGTCGTTCTGCCATTAGCCTGTTACCGTTGTTTGCAAGCTAGGCTCCAGCGGTGCCTTTGGAGCCGCGCCTAGTGATTTGTTGAACGCATACGCCTGGCCGAATGCAGCGGCAGCATTGAACACACCTGACATCATTGTGGCGCTAGCCTGCGCCTCATACTGATCTGCCTGCAACACACCAGAACGCAGCGCAATTATAGCGCCTTCATCAGACAAAAACTTTTCTTCGGCCCCTTTGGCCTCGGCAAATATAGACAAGGTTCTGGCACTGCCACTGAAGGGGTCAATGCCACCTGCGCCAGCCCTGGCAATGATTGCCGCATCTGTGGCCAAGATGTTGTCCAGCACCTTGACGCCCTGCGCCTTGTACTTGAGGGCGTCAGTGCGCGCTTGGGTGCGCACCTGGGTTGCTTGCGCAGCAAGCCCACGCGCCGTCGCCTGCGCTGCTTTCAGCGCCGCAAAGGCTTGCAGTCCAGCTATTGCATACATGCTCATGTCATTGCCCCGCGCTCACTTTGTAATCAATACCCAGCAGCGTCATCTTCAATGGCACTGTCTGGCCAATGGTGATCTGCCCGTCATAAGTATAACCTAAAATGCCGTGCTGCGTCTTGATGCCTGTAAACTCTTCCACAGAGCTGTCCAGGACGCTTGCGCCAAAGTTTCTAAACGGCACCAGCTTGCCATTGATCGTCAGCGCCTGTGTCTCAAACAGCTCGGCGTTGACCTCAAAGATACGCTTCTTGAAGCCTTTCAGAGACCCGCTGGCGAGGTTTGGCTCCACCGGCAGGGTCTTGATCTCTGGCGTAAAGTTAAGGCCCACCTGGTGGCTGCTAGTGGCCGCTGTGGCAAACGTGACAGTGTGCGGCGATGCCGGCACAGTCTGGTCAGGCTCAATGACGCCGTCGCGTATGATCTTGACGCTCTCGCCATTGAGGTGCGCCATCGTCACAGAGCTGGCAGCGCCGCCAGTCTTGGCGCTGTCTAGCAGCACATTAGCGTCGAACAGCTCCACATAGTACGCCGCCGCGCTGTTGATGGTGCGCTTGACTACTACATAGATGTCATCGACATCGACGCCAATGTTCAGGAACTCACCGTCCGTAGTCCACTCAGACGGCGCAATCACGTTCTGGCTTCGTAACAAAGTGTAACAAGCAATGCTGCCGTCTGTGCCGTTGACGATCATCAGACGGTCACCCTCATCTGTTGATGTGGCAACACGCACCGCCATTTCTTCTGGAGACTTCAACAGATGTGATGACAGCAACGATATCTTGGCCGAGGTGTAAGCCTGCACACTGTCACTAAAGACGAACTCTTGCAGCGCCTTACCCTGGCGCTGGATGAACAGCGTTGACCCGTCCACGTTCTGCAACCGAATGCCAGGCTTCATGCCAAAGGCAGTCTGCTGCTTCACAATCAGATTGCTTGGCGTGATCGGCTCATCCAAAGTCTGCGGCACAAAGAACTCAGCGCCACTGGTAAAGACCTGCAAGTTGCGGCCTGAGAAGATATCGACAATGGCATTGAAGGTGCCGGTGTCCAGCGTCGCCTCAACGCCATCATCAGCCAAAGCCTCGCCTGGGTTGAAGTTGAAGAAGTCAGAAACCCGCGAACCAAACAGTGTCGATGGCCGGCTCTTAGTGCCGCCAAAGAACAGACGCCCCTCATGGAATGTCACGCTGCGCGGATAGCCGCGCGTGGCAGACCACACATCCTCATAGCCATGCTCACTGTTCCAGTCGCCGGCAACAATCGCGTCGGTGTCGAAGAAAGGCACATCAACAAATGCCTTCATCACAGTATCACTGACGAACTCCACATAACGCGCACGACCAAACCCAGTGGCAACTGATGCGTAATCTCCAACCGCCGCAGAGTTAAATGCCTTGATGGCATAGTGTGTCGTGGCATCAGGTTGTGTTGTCCAGGCTGTGTTGACAGTCGCAACCTTAGTTGACCCCACATAGTCCTCAATGTGGCGCTTCTGGCCAGAGCCTGTGCCGCTGGTCAATTCAATGTACATGCCGTTGGGCTGATCATCGACAGTGAAGCTGGACGACGATTTAAGCGTGATGGTGTCTGTGCCGCCGGCTTGCGCCGTACCCGTGTCAGTCGTTACTGAAGACGCGGTGATAGTAATGTTGCCGCTGACAGCAGACGGCGTGATCGTAAACTGTGGGCTGTGGACATCCACAACAAAAGTAAACTGAGGAATGTGGTCAAAGGCAATCGCGCTTGCAGTCCATGAGCTGTCAGTAGCGCCTCGCACAATCTTGGTTGGCGGCAGATCCTCATGCACGACAATGACAGTGTCAGCAGATTGCACCCAGTTCATCTCAGGCAGGATGGAAGCAGTCAAGCTGGCAACAGTCAGAAAGTCACTGCCGCTGCCATTGATGTTGGTGACTTGCGCGCCGTTCTTGAAGACGTACATTTTGCCAGGTGTGAAGACCAGCATGTAGCTGTCATTGATGCTGAACTCAAAGCTGACCATGCGCACAGCATTAGCTGCACCGCTGTCTAGCGTGGCAACATACTTGGTGCCGTCACGGCGCTTGGCACCGCCCTGGGGCTGAATGCTGACATTCTTGGCTGTGGTCAAGCCAGACTTATACTGCGCAATGTCAGTGCGCGCTCTCAGCTTCGGATCTAGCTCACCGCTGGTGAAGTCATTCTGGATCTGAATGATGCGGCTCATGCTAGTACCTTATGTCACTAATCGGAAACTCTTGAATGTTTTGTGAAGGCTGGCTTGCGCCATCGATGTTGATGGCAACACGCATCAAGCCGCCGCGCATGTTCTCAACCGGCGACCCGTATGCCTTGCCGTGATAATACTCAGCCTTGCTGATCTGATCGGTAATCGGCTCTGCGAACTCAGCAGCCAGCGCCGTCTTCAGCAGGCGCACAAAATATGGGGGGAAGATGGCCGGCTCTGGCCGGAACTGGTAGTCAATCCAGACATCCTCCAGATTCGTGAACAAGCCACCAGAGTAGATCTCAAAGTCGCGCACAGGGTTGCCGCCAACAGCACTGGTGTTGAACACAGCGCGCGGGTTGCCCAGAATGTCGCCTGGCAGTTGGTACTTGTATTTCCATTCATTAATAGGGGCATCAACAAGGCGCGCCAACTTCACCTTCTTCAGCGTCCAACTGAATGGATACTGCATCAGGATTGTGTCACGCACATCATCATAGAGGCGGTCACCGACCTGGGCCTCATCTGTGCCATCCGCAAATGAAGAAAGGGGGGAAGCCCCCAGCATGATCAGCGCATCTGAAACGATAGATAGTTTGGTATCACCCGCCGCCATAGCGCCACTCCATAAAAGAGAAGGGGGGCCGGCGAACCGGCCCCACCAGTTTAGTCGCTGTCAGTCATGGCGACGGTAGTACCGTCGGTGACATCGACAACACCTGAAGCATTCGACGCGACCATCACGATGGACAAGGTCGGCGTATTTGAATCATGCACAAAGATGATGTCTCCAACTGCCAAGGTGTCAGACAGGTCATTAAAGTAACCAGCCGTGTTCACAGTCGCAATCGCGTCAGCCGAAGTGTAGGTGTAGAGCGAAGGGGCGTTGCCCTTTTTCGCTGCACCAATGACGTTGACGCCAGAAGAAGCAAAAGCCATTTGTCAGTCTCCTCTCTACTCGGTTGCTGAGATCTTGACGATGCCTTCATCGTCAATGGCAACGGCACCAGCCGAGAACATCGAAGACACAAGGAACGAAGTTTTCTCTGCAACGTAGTTGATCTCAGAACGCTGGTTCATGCTGATGCCCATGCCGATTGCATCGCGGTGGAACGCGAAGCAAGTGCGGGTTGATGGGAGCGGCAGACCACCCTCATCGCGGTCACCCAGAGTGATGAACTTGAAGCCCAGGAACGTATCCAGCTCACCGGTAGAAAGAGCCTTGACCGTGGCAAAATCGCTGCTGGTCAGCTCAGTCTCGTCGAGCAGAGCAGACAGACCGTTTGCATGGATAATCATGCAGCGACCCTCTGCCGGCACGTTCTTGGTGTCCAGAGCCTTCTTAGCTGCAAGCAGCTTGGCAAGGTTCATGTTGGTGCCGGAACCGCCAACCGTTGTTGCAACGGTAGATGGCGACGACGCAGCGTTCAGCGCGTCAATGACAAGCTGATCCATGCGACGACCAATAGCACCACCAACGACCTGCACCAGCTCTTGGCGCTCATCGAAGTTGACTTTGGACTGCTGGAAGATATCGCTGTATTCGCTAGCGATGAAATCCGACATTGTTGCAGTAACCTGCGAATAGGTCACGTTGAGAGGGGTAACGTCAGTTTGAGGAACCCGCACGGTGGCAACGCCTTTACCGATCTTCGGGAACTTCACCTGGTTGCCTTCGACGTTTGTCCGCTCACGAGTTACGCCGGCAAGAGCGCGCGCGCCCTGGTATGCCTGCTTCACCTCGGCATCGAACAGTTGTACGAAAGCGGAAGAAATGCCTACAGCCATTTCTAACTCCTATACAAAAGTTAACACTGAATCGCCTAGCAGGTATCCTATCGGGCTGCGGCTTGGGCATGTACGCCACGCCCCCAAGCGGGGTTGACAGGTCGAAGACGATTGTCTGTCGGGCAAAGTATATGAAAAAAAACGAGGACTGTAAACAGCCCTCGCTTATTGGTTACACGGGACTGTAGTCTGATGTTCCATAGACTTGCTCAAAAGCCTTCTCGACCTTGGCACGATAGCCTGGGTCACTCTTGTACTCAGGCTTGCCGACCATAGCCATCAGCTCTTCCTTGGATGGCGCACCGTCTACAGGCCCGACATCAACAGGGATAGGCCTGTCGCCATAGTAGCTGCGCACCTTCTGCAATGCGCGCATGCCCTGTGCTGTGCCGCCCATGATCTTGAACTCTTCAAAATCATCTTGGCCCCACACGCCCTTGTTAACCAGGCTCTGCGCCCAGGTCGTCATGGACTTGATGGTGGCATCGGCATTCGGCCCTAGCTTCTCGTACTCTTCTTTGTGCGAGATAGCAGCTTGCTCACTCTCGTTGCCGGCCATCTCAATGAACTTGCCAGCCAGCTCGTTGAACGCAGCCTGACTGACGCCATTATTTTTTGCCCAGTCACGATAGGTCGCATACAGCTCATCGTCCTCTGGAATGCCAGCATCAGTAAAGATAGACTGATCATACTCATCTGGAACTTTATGTTGGCCTTGCGAGAACTTCTTCTGAAGCTCGTTGTAAGACTTGACCAGGTTCTCAAGATCCGGCCCATCGCTCTCGTCCCAAAACTTGTCGGGATACCAGTCTGGCCTTTCAAATGCGATGTCCTCTTGCTCTGTTGCCAGAGTAACATCATCAAGCGATGGCTCGGTGTCTGGTTGCAGGTGTGAAATAGACTGCTCTTCGGCTTGCTCTTGGTTGTCGTCACTCTGTGGTTGAGCATCGGCCAACAGCCCCTCAGTTTCGTTCATAGCTCTCTTGCCCTTTTCATGCGCCGCTCAATTTCTCTGACCAGACTATTCTGGCCCTCACGAGCAAAACCGTGACTGGCGTCCTCACCAGGATACCAGGTCGGCTGCTCTATCGTCAGTGATCGCAAATGGGTGAGCAGCTTTTGCCCATCATCACTGCCGAACACACGCAGGTACAGGCGATCGACATCGTCCTTGTCTACCTGCTGTTTTTTTGCAATCTCAGGATCTGCAAGTTGCAGACCCTCCCATCCATCTGGATTCATCTTACATTCCTTCCGGTGGCGCTTCCTGTGGTGGCGCACCTTGCGCCTCTGCCTGTGCCTGGGCCTGCATCATAGCTGCGGCCTGCTCCATCATCTGCTGGCGCTCCTGCGGCGTTGTACGCAGGTCTGCGGGGATGCCCATCTTGTCTGCCACATAGTCAGGGATGTTGCCGGTCTTGACCGCCATCTGACCTTCGGGGCCGAGAGCAGAAGACATCTGCACCCACTGCATGATCTTTTCAATGTCACCCATGCTCTGTGCCTGGGCAATCGGACTGATCGGCACCACCTTAACCTCAAGACCGTTGACCTTCAGCGGCATCTCAATCAAGCCGCGCTCATCCATGACGTACAGGATGCGCCCGATCATCGGCACCATTGTCTCAGCAATCAATCTGCCAAACGCACTGCCCAGGTTGCTGGCCAGCTCCTTCATGCGTTCTGCGATTTCTGTGGCTGACCTAGCCGACATATTGTCAGGCGGCAGTGTGTCGTCCAGCAGTATCTTCTTGATGTTCATGCGCAGGTCGTTGATCACGATCTGGCTCACATTGAAGTCACCGGAACGCGGCATCTGCCGCAGGCTCTCGCCCTGGGGGCCACCGTTGCGCGCCACAGGGATGATGGCACCAGGCGCAATGCGGATGGTCTGCGGGTTCAACACGCCGTCATCTGCCGCCGTGTAGACGCCGGCAATAGACAGGCTGGCGTTCTTCAGCAACAGCTCCAGCGTCTTGTTCAATGTCTTGATGTCGGGGATGGCTGTGACCAACGGCCCCCGCCCATAGACCTCGCCGGCCACCTTCATATAGCGCGCGACGATCCACGGCGATGTCTTCATGCGGCGCATCAGTAGCTGGCTTTTGCCGCCTGGCCAAATGACATGGTAGCAGAAGTCACCTTGGTCAACGTCATACAGCGTGGCCTCAAGCAGCTCGACCTCGTCTGTCGGCTTCTCTTCGATCATACGCTGCAAGCGGTCAGGCAACTCAGCATCAGACCAGTGCTGTGTGATGGCCTCGCCCTTCATCCGCATGCGGCGATAGACGTTGTCCACCTTGCCATATGCGCCCTCTTCGATGCTGACCAGGTACTGCGGCACAGATGTGAACCGGATGGGCGTCATGTCATCGCCATCCTGCACCAGCATGACGGCAGTGCCGACAGCAAGATCCAGCAGGAACTCACCCATAGCCAGGTCAAAGTTGGACTGGCGCAGAACCGAAAACATCTTTTCAGAGTAGATGTCGAGAGCTGCCTGCGCCTCAATGCGGCGGTCTTCTGGGATGTCAGCGCCTGGCTCTAGCCGGCACCAGTTAGCATAGGGCGGGAACAGGCCCGACTGGATGCGGTTGGCAAAACGCTGGACAGCATTGATGGCGGTACTGTCAAACACACGCGCCATCTTGTTCTGACCTGGCGCACCGCCACCCTCATAGTAGCCATCATACAGGTTGCGCTGTGGCAAACCGAACTCATAGCAGTCCTCATAGATCTGCCGCCAGTGATCCTTGCGACGCTGCGCGGCCTCATGCCGCTTCATAATTTGCTGGACACTATGCACTGGCCTGGTTCCTCTTGCTGATGTTCTTGGCCTTGCTCTTGGCGTCTGCCTTGGAGCTAGCGCCCCAAGCGCGCAGCGACAAGAGCAGGCGCGTAGGCTTGCCATCCTTGTATTCTGGCCCAGGCATACCGCCCATACGCGCCAGGAAACTTGCGCGACGCGGGTTGTCGCCCTTCTTTACAGGTGCCTTGAGATTCATGCCCTGCGCTTTGGCAGACGCCCTACCCTTGGCATTCAGGCCACCCGACGCAGACTTGCCTTCTTTGCGCTGCCAGGCGGGTGATCTAGCCATCCTTCTTGCCCTTCAGCAGATCCGCGTCAGCTTTACGCGCGCCGCCCTTACCACTGACAAAAGACTTCACGCGGCCCATCGCCCACTGATGAGCTGAGACCTTTGGGCGTGACCCCGCAGAATAATAGGCACCAAGCCCCCTACGGTAGACCTTGTTCAGCTTGTCCTGGCTAAACCTGCTGGCATTAGGGATGTTTGAAAAACTAGCCACGGCTGCGCTCCTCGCTGATCTTGTCCATCATTGCCGGCGTCAACAGACCGCGCTTATACAAGCGCCTGGTGCGCTTAATCTCAGCGCGGCGCTTGTCTGGATCTTTAGCGCCGGCAACGTACTTCTTCGGAATGCCAGACTTCTTGTCCTTCGGCACCTCGGCAAACTTACGCGCCATACGTTTTCTTCTTCGCCATCTTGGTCTTCATGCTGGCACCAGTCATGCGGCCACCAGTCTGGCGCGCATACTCTTTTGCCGCCTTCATGCCAGCCTTGCTATATGCGAAGTGGCGGCTCTTGCCGTCCTTAGATACTACCTTTGGCATGCTATGCTCCCAATGTGTCAGACGTAAACCTGTCGCCACTCAGCAGGGTGCGAGACCCCAGCCTACGCATACCGGCGAGGCGACGCCGCCGGTTCTCGGCTTCAATCTGTTGCGCCAGTGCAGAGCGGCGCACAACAGGTGGACCTGCCGGCGCTTCTGCTTCTGACTGTGATGCAGCCTGCTGCGCACCAGTGCCACCACCATCATCGTCACTTTGATCACCCTGACGCGGCCTGCCAGTGTAGCGGCCATCACGCATGACGCCGATCACCACGCCGTTTTCGCGAACAGGTGTGCCGCCAGCCTCAAGACCCTCGATAATCTTTTTACGGGTGAACGACCCAAGGCCAGTCATCAAGCCTGCTATCAGGCTTGGCACCTTGGGCATGCTTGCCTGCGACTGCTCCTCACGCTGTTGCACTTGTTTGACAGCAGCGCGCCTGGAGATGGCACTGTTGAATGACGGCTCAATGCCGGCGGCCCTAGCCATCCCGCTGTATCTTGCTGCCGCAGCAGATTGTCCGCGAGACAACCCCCTAGACGCCGCCTGTTGCCGCGTTGATGGCTGTGGCTTAGAAAAATCAACCATATCCTACCCCAGTGTCTCTTTGATGCCCATCTCGGCGTTCTCTCGCTCTGGCGACAGCAACGCGCGACGGCCACCAATCATGCGCGCACGACGACGCGCCGCTATCTGCGCCAACTTCTGACGCTCTTGCTCATCCAGGCGCGCCTCTTGCTTCTCCTGCGCCTCAGTAATCTCTGGATCTGGTGGCGGCGGGGATGGCGCGCGAATCAAACTACCCATTAAAAGTACCTCGCAAACATCATATAGTCGGCACTGTCAGCACCGTAGTGCCGCAGGACGCCCTCACGTTGGAACTTTAACGCATCAGCCCAACGCATGGCAAGGTCATGTTGCGTGTTTACAGTGGCTTGCAACCGTTTCAGTTTCTCTTGGGATGCAATGTGGTTGATATGTCGTTGTGCGCCCCTCGTCAGCGCAACCGAATGCGATGCAACCTGGTTGCTTGTCAGCATCCACATCTCGGCAACCTGGTGCCACAGTTTCACATAACCAAAACAGCAAATGATCTTGCCGCCGGCCATCGCCGTCTGCGCATTGCCGGTGGCCTGGTACTGGCGCAGCATGTCCCGAAAATTAGGCACAGACCGAAAATACTGCGCATCGAACTCCCGCAGCTCCATAGCGTAGGCATGGCCCCAGTGGAATGGCACAAAGCTAATCCGAGGATTGCTGGTGATCATCAGAACACGCTGAAGTCTGTGTTGGCCTTGAGCTGCTTGAACTGATTGCTGAACTGGCTATTGCGCGTGATTGCCCTCACCTCGCCGGCACCCAGCATCAAGTACGCAAACGCATCGCCAACGTGGCTATGCTCGTTCTTATTAGGCGCATCCCTGAACCGCTCATAGCCGGCACCCACAGCAATGCGCTTGAAGTGATAGCCGCCAGCCAGCGACTTGCGGGTGCGGGTACATTTGTTATCCACCACCAGGCCAGCCTTGCCGTCGATCATCCGGTTCATCGGCATAGCACCGGCCTCACGCCGCACCATAAAGTCATTGCTGCTAGTCGGCCTGGCATGCAAGCCCAGCGTCCGCATATGCTCAAACGCCGTCACCTCAAAGATCTCGTCGCGCTTGACGCCGGCTGGGTCGCCCCAGATCAACACATCCGACTTCGGGAAGTGCTGCTGCAAGTCAGCCACTAGGTGATGACAGAACCGCTCCAGGCCCATGTCAAACGCCACCAACTCATGCACCACATGCCACCTGCCGTTCTGCATCTTCTGACCAAACACAGCCGCAGGCGTCAAACCAAAGTCCAACCCGATATGCACCGGCCAGCCTGGCTCTATCGACACATCGCCAGACATGACACTGTCACTAAACTCAGGCCACACAGGCTTGCCGTCCTGCACATAGACATACTGCGCGCCGGCATAACACTGGATCCAATCCAGCGACTTGCCAGCCAACTGCTGCTCGTAATAACCAACAGGCAAGTTGCCCACATTCTCGGCTATCGGATTGTTGACCCAGTGCTTGCCCGCCGCAAAAATATTGTCCTCATGCTCGGCTGTAGCCTCAACAACACCGCCTGGCTGCTTGTAAAACTTCCAAGGGTACTTGCCCCTGATCGGGTTCTTCTCAGCCAAGCCTGGCCACCAGTGATCCGAATCCATCGGGTTGGTGGACATCCAAACACCGCGCCAGGTACAGCCGCCATTGGCCTTGGTCGGGTAACGACCCACGCGGCTGGTCAAACCATCCACCACAGCCTTCGGCAACTCCCGCGCCTCATCAATAAAGCCGCCGGTCAACTCCAAAGACAACAGCTTGCGCACATCCCTGGGCTGATCTAACGCCAGAAAGATCACCTCACAGTCAACACCAGCGGCACCATCACGCGGCGGCAACTTAATATGATGCGTGATAGGCGGCGACCAGCGCATCGGCCCCCAAACATTCTCAGGGAAGATCTCCTGCCACGTCTTGATCGTCGTGGTCCGCAACTCAGGGTAGCTGTTCCTGATCACCGCAAACCGCGTATAGCGCACATTATCAATCGGCGACGGCTCCTGCTTCACAGCCCTCAACATCACCTCGGCCAACGACGCAAAAGTCTTGCCAGAACCAACCGGACCCATCAAACCGCGCACAAAACTATCATCATTCAAAAACTGCCAGACAGTCGGACTGCTCGAAAAATCAAGGTTCAAGCCAGCCAACGCCTCAGTCGTTGGCTGCTTGCGCCGACGCGGTGATACATCAGTCGCCCTACTTGCTCTCGCCATCGCCATCAACCTCCACAATGCTAGCCTTCGGCCCCGTAATATTAATCCCTATCATGCTCGGCTTCGAGCTGTTCGCGTCAGGCTCCAACAAGCCGCGATGCTTCGCCAACAGACGCAACGCCGACAACTTATCGTGCATCTCAACCTCAATCACATTGCCAAACTGATTCGGCGTTACCTTCACCTTCTTCACACTGCGCTTGGCCCTGGCCGGCAACTCATCACTCGGCGTCAACGTCACCTGGCCCATCGCATCCCACTGAATAACATCAGTGGCCTCGCCAGACGCAATCGCCTCCAGCTCCTGCACAACCGCCTCGCGGCGCTCCGCTTCCCGCGCCTCCAAATCAACACGCCGCTGCCTAACCGTCGGTCTTTTGTCGCTCATGCAAACACTCCGATCCTGTCGCCGCATACCCCGCCAGATCTACCCAGCTATCCTGATGGTCCGCGTTCTCAGCCAGCCGCGAAATCTTCATCGCCGCCAAACACAACGCAACCTGCTCCGGCGTAAACTCTACACCCATGATCGCCGTCCACATAACAGCAATCCTCTCATGGTTCTGCCAGGGCGTACCATACGCCTCACCGCGCTGCTGCACCGCAACCATCGCTGCCTCTAACAAATCAAGTCTGTTCATCATCACACCTACACTATCCAATTAATCCTCGGCTTCAACTTGAGACTGCCAAGCGGCTTGTCCCAAACAAACCACGCATAAGCCGTCGTGCCAGTCGATGTCGGCTCACCATCGCCGCGCCATATCGTCAGACGCTGGCTAAATACATGCACCCTGGCCGGCGGGTGGTTCGCAAACAACCGCTCGTGCCGGCCAACGCCCTCCAAAAAACTGAGGCGCAACAGCCAAGCATGGTGCCGGACGCCGAGGTCAATCGCATGCTGGATGAACTGCTCGGCCAACTTATAGGGCGGGTTGGTCACCAAGGTGGTCACAGGGCCATGCACCTCCGGCAGGCTCGTCTCCATCAGGAAGTCTACGCCAGACTTGCAGTAGCCGTAGTCGTTCAGATCCGACGCAATGATGCTGTGGCCGGCTTCGCGCAACACCTCACACAGAGCGCCATCGCCGGCAGCAGGCTCCCAGATCACGCCGTCAAACCGCTCCACCTCCAGCAGCTTGCGCGTGGCTTCAGGCGGTGTCGGGTACCAGTCGTCCTTCTGCCGGTTCATTGCGTGCGCCTGTTGTGACGAAAATTTTGTGTGAGACCCCTATAGATATAGAGAGAGGGGCAGGGGGCAAGGGGTCGTCGCTGGCCTGTGGCCCACCGCAGAAGTGAATCTGTGCCGGCTGTACAAAAGCAAACCAGCGTATGCGTCGCGCTACGCATCTGCCAGGCTCCGCGCTACGTCAGCAAGGGCCGGCACCCCTGCCCTCTTGGCAAGAGCTGCGCTGCACACAGCCAGCGTCTGCGCATGCACAGCCTCTGCGGTGTAGCCCTCAACAGCCAGGCGGTGTGCCTGCGTGATCTCGTTGTCGAACAGGCGCACCTGGCCTGTCGCCTGCTGCACTGCGCGGATGTAATGGTGACAGATCTCTGCCGCTGTTAACTGGATTTCGGTTAACTTTGCCTCGCCCTGGCCGCCCAAGCCTTGCGTGTAAGAGAGCGATTGTCTATCCCCCAGACCCCCTGTTCCTTCCGGCATATCGTCATCTTGATCACGCACGAGCTGTAGTGGCTTGGCAATGTGTACATCCTCAAACGTGGGCAGTGGCTCGTCACCGTCCCACAGCACTTGGTATCTGTTGCTCTTCCAGCCTGTCACGGTCTCTTGGTAATCCTTTGGCTGTAGCTGTCTGACGTACTTGTAACGCTTCAGCCGCTTCATGGCATCGTGTACGCTCTTTCGCTCTGCGTAGCCGCTGACCTCACACAGTGTGACCATTGACGGCCAGCACACTCCGGCTCTGTTGGTGAACGCACACAGCGCACCCAGGACACGCAGCTCACGTTCTTTGAGCTGGCGGTCAGCAAACGCTCTCATTGGCATGACTGACCAGGGTCGTTTGTTTTCAGAAAGGGATAGTGTCATTGAGGATCTCATCCATGTCTGTCTTTGGTTTGATGTCTTCGATCACGGCACCTGGGAATGTATCTTTGACGATCTCAAGCAGTGGTGCTTTGTCTGCTGCCATCTTGGCAATCATCATTGCCAGCTCTTCTGCTGAGTACACGACCAGATCACGGTTCTCTCTTTTGACCTTTGCCACATCGTAGCTTGTCCTGACGACGGCCAGCACTTTGCCATCAGGCATGACGGCTTCGATGTAGTCACCTGACAGTGGCTCGTGTCCATTGTTGATTGCAGCTTGCTCCAGTGCAGCCAGCCCTCTCTTTGTGACATCGACCTGGTGTTCCACATCGACGCGGTCATCGATAGCTTTGTTGAGCTTATCCATCTGCGCCTCGAACCTTTCACGCAGATTCTGACCTGCAAGCCAGGGCAATCTATCCACGCCCCACTTCATCTCCATCTTGGTCACTGCTTCATCGTAATCATGTAACGCCTGTTGCATTCGACGCTCGGCAGCTTCACTTGGCGCAAGATACGCCTTGCTAGGTTTCTTTGGTCTCTTCGCCATTCTATCCTCCAGGTGTGATGTGATCACTATGTGATGAGGTGATCCCTTATAGGGGATCACATCACACACATATGTGATGGTCGCATGTGATCACTATGTGATAGGTATGTGATGACACTATATCTCATCACACATTTCCCGCTATCTCTTTGTTATTCCATACTTTGCCACCATCAATGACGATCACACCCTTATCTTGCAGGCCAGCTCTGGCATCTCTGCGCTGTGCGGCGGTCAGATCTGGCGCTTTTTGCTTGTGCAGATCGTGCCATCTATCGACTGACATCTGCGTCGCCTGCATGTCCACCAGGCCGTTCCTGAGCGCCTGTAGGGCGATCAACTGCCGCTCTGACAGTTTGGCCCCTCTCTTCTTCTCAGCGGCCTCTGTGGGCAGCAGGATGGCGCTGCTGTCATCGATGAGCTGTATGGGTGTCAGCTCGTAGGTTGTGTCTGGTGCCGGCTCTGCATCCTTTTGCTTGGTCACCTTCAGGGTGACTGTCGCCTCTGATGCTGTCATCTCCAGGACTGAATCCGCTAATCCCGCAAGGGAACTACTGCCGCGCATTCCTCTGGCTGCGTCCTTGCCGCTGTGGTGGACAGCCAGGACGGCGCACTTTGCGTGTCGTTGTATGACGCCGCACATCTCACCGAACTGGCCCATCGCTGTTGCGTCGTTCTCATCAGATCCTGTGCTGGCGAGTGTCCTGGCGACTGTGTCGATGACGATCATGCTGAACTGCACCTTGAACGCATCGATGGTACGCAGCAGCTTCTCCAGGTCTGGCTCTTCAAGTAACTTCACAGCCATTGGCAGCACATGAAAATCTGTGACGCCGTGCGTGTCGTAGTGTGCTTGCCACGCCCTGACCCTTTTGCCCAAGCCGCCCACGCCCTCTGCGGCCAGGTAAAGTACAGCGTTTTGTTTTGTGACCTTGTCGTGCCACGGCTTGCCGTAGGCCACTGACAGGGCAATGTCGATCGACATGAAGCTCTTGCCTATGCCTGGTGCGCCGTACAGCACAGCAAAGCCGTGCGCTGTCAGCAGGCCGTCCACCAGCCACTCGACTGGCGGCATGTTTCTGAGGTAGTCGATGCTGTATGTCTCGAACACATCTGGCTTGTCTTCAGGCTCTGCTGGCTCTGGCTCCACCGCTATGGGCGTTGCAGCCTTCACCAGCTCCATGAGCTGCTGTGTGTTGCCGCCCTTGAACAGCCAGTCCACCACATCGTCCTTGTCATCGCCTGGCAGGTCCACGCGCTTGATGGCCTTGGCTGTGCCGTATAGCTGGCTGATGACCACATCTGCATGCGCCCTGCCGGCATCGTCATTGTCGGGCAGCACGATCACGTTGCGGCCTTTGAAATATTGGTTCAGCTCCGGCTTCCAGTTTTTTGAACCGCCGTGGTTGGTACTGGCCACCAGGCCCAACAGGTTGAGCCGCTCGGCTGCCTTCTCGCCTTCCACAATGAAGATAGGCGCGTCTGGGTTCTGGATTATGCCGACCAGGTTGTATGGCAGAGCCTCGACGCCTTGCAGGTTGTAGAGCCACCCGCCCTTATCATCTGGCCGGCGCTGCCTGAAGGTCTTTGGCTCGAACCGTTGCACCTGGTAGCGCAGGACGCCGTCGCTGTCATAGTAGTCGTATTGCTTTGCCAGGTACTTGGCCGGCGTCAGTGCCTTCTCTTGCTGCGGTGCAATGCCGAACTTTTCCTGCAACACCTGGCTGATGCTGCCATTGAGGCTTGCCGGCTCGTTGAGGCGCACCAAATCTATCACGCCCCCGCCTGTGTTGGATTCATGGCAATACCAGGTGCCGGTTTTTAAACTGACGCTGAAACTGCCGTGTGTGCCGAAGCGCAGCTCTGTTCCCCTTGAGAGCTGCTTGTTGGGTTCGCCCTTGTAGTGTCGGGCCACCTCTTCAATGTAACTTGCAATGTTGTTCATGTGCTTCCCCATTTCCCTGTTGATGTTGGGCGGCAGGGACAGGGAAGACCCTGCCGCCCTCACGCACTAGAACAGATCGCTGCCAGCCGCAGGAGGTTGTTGCGGTGCAGGCTCTGCCTGTGCGGTCTCAGCCGCTGGGGATGCGGCATTGAAAGCCTCGCGGTCAATCCACTGAGTGATCGGCGCGAACTTGGGTGCCTTGAAAACCAGCTCACCCTTCGGCGTATTGATTGTGACGCGCTGTGCGCCTTCGATGGTGACGACTGGCACCTTGCCCTGGTTGGCATCCTTGCCGCGCAGATAGTCGTCGTGCAGCTCGTTCATGGCCTTCTTGACCACCTTGGAGCTGCTGCTCCACTCTCTCACGCCCAGCTCTTTGTTATAGACGCGGATGCGGAAGCCCTCCTGGTGTTCTACGCTTGGCCGTGCCGGCTTTGCCTCACCCAGGCCCACCATCTGAAAGTCTACGCCGTTGGCGAATGAAACCCACCCGACCTGGACGCCCTCCATGTCCATAGCCACGCTGATCGGGAACGGCATCTCGGCATCCCGCTTTGACCAGGTGCCGTCTGACTGCTGTTCACGCTCTTGCCTGATGAAGTCACCAGACTGCGCGCTGTACTTGATGATGGGAAGAAAGTCGCCCCCACTTGTGGAAGCCTCTGAAAAACCTAACGCCATTGTTTACTCCTTAACGTCAACGGTTGTTGTTATGCCGGCTTTGCCGGCCTCGGTATCGCGATGTGCAAGCACCTCGCGAATCAGTGTCATGGCAGTGTGCGTGTCCATCTCGACGGCATAGCCCCAGTCGAGCTGTGCATCGTCACGCATGCTGTGATTGCCATGTGGGTGTCCCAGGTTGATCAGCACCTGTGCCGGCATACGCCAGCGCCACGGCGCTCTGTCGTATTTGTAGACCAGCAGTGGCTGCTTGCCTGCCGCAGTTGCAGCCTTGCAGACCTGGTCCCACCAGGCCGGCTTCGCTGTTGTGCCGCGCTGGTACGCCTTGCATTCAACTACAAAGGGGAAGTCCATGTCCTGGCAGATCAGGTCGCCCCTGTCGCCCTGCCTGTATTGCTCAAGGTCTCTTTTGAAGACCAGGCCAAGCTCTGAGAGCAGGCAGGTGGCCACACTGCGCTCGAATTGTGAGCCTTTTGCGCGACTGTTAACCATTGCGCTGTGCCAGCTCTGACAGCACCCGTGCGGCAGTGTCATCTTCGGTTGCGAGGCGGCGCGTCAGCTCCTGGTCAAGGATCTCATCAGCCAGTGACGACAGACTGCGGTGGGCTGACAGCTCCAATGCAGCCCTCAGTTTGTCGTGTGTAGATCGCCGCAAACGCAGGTGGACATTGGGATTGATGGTCATCTGACTACCTTTTTTCAAAAAACATACACAACCACCCTTGTACCATAGTGGTTGATGGTGTATATAACTCATGTGAGTTAGTTCTAAACAGCCACCAGGGAGGTTCTCATGGCTAATGATTTTGAAATGTTTGACCGCCGGCCCAAGCTGCGCCCCATCGTCCGCGCCGCATTCAAGGTCGATCAGCTTGTCTATCAGTTCGAGCGCATCGACGTTGAAGACGGCCTGCTCGTCACCGGCGACATGGACGAGGTCAACGCCAAGTACGATGATGCCCACATCATCGACGACGCCGAAAACCAGCTCGACATCGCCGAGGACAACCTGCGCGCAGGCTGGACAGGCGAAGACCTCAAGGTCTATCAGCGCGACGCTCGTCAGCTTCGGGCCTTCCTGAAGCGTTTCAAGAAAGCGGTAGCATGACCCAGTACATCGCTTACTACCGCGTCAGCACCCAGCGCCAGGGCCAGTCGGGCC
>Ga0209232_1000407_pt1 | contig 26422 bp, 22 predicted proteins | sample ETNvirenome_2_60_FD_184066 | JGI IMG/M metagenome (GOLD analysis project Ga0209232, IMG submission 184066) | Marine viral communities from the Pacific Ocean - ETNP_2_60 (SPAdes) (version 2) | ecosystem: Environmental > Aquatic > Marine > Oceanic | place: Pacific Ocean | collected 2013-06-22
CTTTCGGCAACCGGATCAGTTGTTCCGTCTCCTACAATCATTTCACCGTCCCCTAGTACCGCCATTGCAGTAATTGCACCAGTTCCAGATCCTAGTAAAACTCCACCATCAGTTAAAGTAGAAGCTCCAGTACCACCGTCAGCTACCGGTACATCTGTGCCACCTGCACGATAAATAATATTACCTTCTATATTAACATCACCAGAAGAAGCTCTTGTAAGTGTAGTATCTGAAGCATGTCCTAATTCTATTCCTGTAAATTGCGGACTATCAGAAGTTTGTACGTCTTGATCCATTGCATACAGCTCATTAGCTCCTTGACCTGTATTTACAGATGCAAATGTTACTGCATCAGTAGTCTCTACATCTTGGTTCATAGCGTATAATTCATTCGCTCCTTGACCAGTGTTAAGAGTAGCTGCTGCTATTGCCCCAGTAGTTGTTATAGTATTATCATCCATATCAAGAGGCTTATTCATATTCCATTTAGTACCTGAATGTGAATAAGTAAATGTAGCGTTTGCTCCGCTAACATGAAGTCCTGATCCGTCTGCATCTGAAGAGCTACTTGAACCAGATGCTACTGATATAAGTTTATCTTCTACTAATAAATTAGCAGTATTTAATGTAGTATTAGTTCCTGATACAGTTAAATCTCCTGCTATGACTACTGTAGTTCCACCAGCACCGATAGTAAGAGTATTAGAACCTATGCCATCTAAGATAGTTTTATCTCCTGATGTCATATCTATATCAGTTAAACCAGTTAAAGTAGTATCAGTACCGTTAAGTGCGATAGATGAATCTCCTATAGTTACTGTATTATTGGTTATGCTTGCTCCGTCTACTTGAGCTGAAGCACTGAAAAGAGTATTACCTAATTCTGTTTCTGCAGTAGATATTCTACTGGCTAAAGAAGAACTAGCTGCTGTAAATGATCCAGATATATCAGATGCTAATTGAGCTGAGCTCGTTACTAAGGTTTTTGCGTTGATATTGCCGATACCTAAAGCATTCGTAGTAATATCACTTTTATTTGTATCTATTCTGCTAGCTAAAGAAGAACTTGTTGATGTGAACGAACCGCTTATTTGAGATGCTATTTGAGCAGAGCTCGATAGTAAAGTATTTCCTAATTCAGTTTCTGCAGTGGATATTCTGCTTGCTAGAGAAGAAGATGTTGAGGTAAAAGAGCCACTAATATCTGATGCTATTTGAGCTGAACTTGATAGTAAAGTATTTCCTAATTCACTTTCAGCTGTTGATATTCTACTGGCTAATGAAGAGCTTGTAGAAGTAAAAGAACCGCTGATATCTGACGCTATCTGTGCTGAACTTGATACTAAAGTGTTGCCTAATTCTGTTTCTGCTGTAGATATTCTACTTGCTAAAGAGGAAGATGTAGCAGTAAATGAACCACTAATATCTGATCCTATCTGCGCCGAACTTGATACTATATTAGTTCCGGCTAAATTTATTCCAGTAACTGTTACTGAATCCCCGGATGCTGGTTGAATTGTATTTACTTTTAATATACTCATATCCTAAAATGTTTCTACTTTTACTATTGATGTGGCCGGTATTGTAAATGTTACGCCTGAGTTGACCTGCATAGGTCCATATATAGAAGTATAGTTACCTGCTGTTGCTGAAGTATCTTCAGACATACTAATAGGATTAGAGTTACCTAAACCCCCTGCAGTTATTCCTGTTAGAGCTGAGCCGTCTCCCTTAAAAGCAGATGCTGTGACGGCATTTATAACGTTAAGATTACTTAAAACGGCATCAGAACCGCTTGTTATGATTTTTTTCCAGTTCGGCATTTTACTTTATATTATGGTTGGTAACTCAATAGAGCCCACTTCCTGTCAAGGCCAATAATTCTTTTATATAAATATAAAGCTTTTTTTAATAAGAACCAAATATAAGAGATACTTTAAATTTACTTCTTCAATCCCGATAATTTAGTAAATACGTTATAAAACATCTCAAACTCAACTCCTTTATAGTTTGCTTGTCTTAACTTAGTAAGAACAAAATCTATTTCTTGTTCAGTTAAAGTTTCGTTTGCTATTTTCTTATCTACTAAATTTTTTTTAGCATCGGTTCCTGTAATAACTTTTCCTTTTGATATTAGTGCCATTAATCTTTTGAATATTTCCAACTATTATGTAATCAAAGGGGGAACTAGCCCCCTATATTCCTTAAACTAACTATACGTAGATGTATGCGTTACTAGCATCTACTTTTATGTTACCTCTTTTTGCGACTTTAGCTCCATCCCCATCATGAGAATCTTCAGTATCTACTACTAAAGCTACGTAAGCGTTTGGTACAACTGCTGTAGAATTCCATGAAACAGATCCTGTAGCATAAGCTAATCTATCTTTGGCAACGTCATAGAAAAATGCTGCTCCTGAATTTCCACTTGAACCTGATGAGAATACCAATCCTTGATCACCTGTTCCTGAACCGGAATGTAATAGAATAAATTGATCTTCTACGTTTAGGTTAGTAGTCTGTAATGAAGTAGTAGTACCTTGTACTGTTAAGTCTCCTGTAACCGTTGCGTTTCCACTTACTGTTAATCCAGCAAATGTTGGACTATCTCCAGTCTGTAATCCGGTATCAGCATTAGTTGTATTACCGTTAGATACTATTCTTACAGTACCTTGAGATGGTGAACTAAGTACTGAGGCTGATATAATACCGTCTGGTGCACTAATAGTAATAGTATTGGCAGTTACTGCTGTACTAATAGTATTATCACCTGATATAGTAAATGTTTCTCCTCCGTCTATAGCATTAGATGTACCTGAATCAGCATCGATAGTAAATGATGTAGATATAGCAACTGTTGAAGCTGAGGTTATCCTACCTTGAGCATCTACAATAAATCTAGGAATAGCTGTAGTAGTACCGTAAGTACCTGCAGAAACTGCTGTATCAGCTAATTTAGCTGCTGTTACTTGATCATCTGCTATATGTGCTGTATCGATTGCCCCGTCGACTAAATGTTCGCTATCGATAGAATCGTCTGCAATTTTAGCACCATTGACTGAATCATTACCTAAATGAGAATTTAGTACTCCTCCTGCTGCTATCCCAACTCCGTTAGAATCTAAATTAAGAGAAGATCCTGATCTATCTATAGAAAGAGCAGATCCACCTCCTCCAGTTAATCCGTTACCAGCAGCAGCTGTAGCTATTCTTACTGTACCTGAATTAGCTTCTAAACCTGTTCCTGCTAAAGGAGTAGCTAGTTGAGAAATATTAGCTCTACCTTCAGTACCAGAATCTGATACTATAATTTTATCTCCTGTAGCTAATGTTGCACTAGTAAGATCTGAGCCAAAAGCATCTATATCTAATGTAGTTGCAGCGATACCTGTTAAACTTGATCCGTCGCCTTGATAAGAACCTGAAAAGCTTCCGGAGTGTTTTAATCCAGTTGCTCCTGTAGTAGCGACTATATTTCCTGAACCGTTGACAGCAGTGGTAGTAAGGTTACCTGAGTTACCGGTTACCAGACCAGAACTTAATGCATCAACTTGCAAATTGGCTAGATTCGCGGTAGATCCAGAAACGATCACCTTTTTCCATGTTGCCATAATATTTTCTTTTTAAATTTAGTTTAAGTCGTTTTATATAAATATAACATTTTTTTCTTATCCATCTGTGCCTACATAGAAACTGCCTGATAGATCAGCATACAGTCCTCCAAGTACGGCTGATGGTGCAGATGATTGAGTTGTAAATATTACAACCCCTTCATTATTTATCTTAAAAAGTTCACGAGAACCAGAAAATAATGTAAAGTTTTTATTACTACCGAGCTCTATAGATAACGAACCTGTAATATTAATATCGTTACTGGTTGCATACATCGAACCAGTTTGTTGGAATAAATTTAAGTTTACTACTCCATTAGTAAAGTGAGTAGATCCTGTATTAATATTTACTCCTCCGGTAACTCCTATACCTAATCCTGGGTCTACTTCTAGTATAGCATTACCGCTTGAAGCTCCTCCAGTTAGCCCATCACCAGCTAGTACAGCAGTTATATCTCCTGATCCTCCTCCACCTCCTCCAGCAGAAGGAAAATTAAATTCTGCAAAAGATGCTGAGTTTGAGAATCCACTGTATCCAGGAGTTGAAAAAGCTATAAATTTACTACAAAGGTAAGTTTTAGCTTCTGATCTTACGTAGATAACTTGACCATCCTTAAGACGAGACTCATCTAAAGCCCTCATAGTAGAACCAGAATCTACTGTAGTCCATCCTCCTTGGACATACTCTACAGCAGTGAATGCTCCTGAGTCTCCTGATCTTACGTAAATATCTCCTGCAGTAGTTGGCATAGTTTATTTTTATGGTGCTGACGCTGAGTCTGGCATTAAGAAATATCTTGAGTTATTAGTATTTTTTCCTTCTGCAAAAACCATCCCCCAAGTATCTGATCCTTCAGTTGTATTCTCTACTGGGAAGTAATATACCCCGGAAGCAACCGTACCTGGAATGGAAGCGTCTTTTGCATATAAATAGAATTCTTTAGCAGTTCCTGTACTATCTGGAGGTACTCCATCGTACATAGTTTTAGGTTTACCGAATTGATTACTTGCGCTAGGGAATACTACTACTACATGCTGTGAACCTCCTGAGCTAAAGTTAAAATATCCAAGAGTTGATACTCCTGCAGTACCTGTATCTGATAATGTACTTAATGATTTAGATGCTAGTAAAGTTACATTAGCTGCTGCTCCATAAGAAGAAGTGAATGTACTACCGATAGAGCCACTAATTAAGTGAGCTATTAAAGAACCAGAATATATGTCTACTCCATCTCCTCCTGTATCTCCTGCTGAACCAAAAAATTGAGCTTCAGATGCTGGATTAGCTGACCATTTTACTCCGTAGCCATATACTAATCCTTTTTGAGATACTATAGTTAAACTTCTATTATAACTTGCACTTTCGTTAAAATTATCTACTATAGAAGCACTATAGTTATAAGTTCCTGCCGCTAGCGTACTTGCTGCTTGTATTTGATAAGACGATGAATTAGCATTTTGAGGAACAGCCTTGAATGAAGAAGCATTAGTTCCTCCCAAAGACATTGAAAACGGAGTATCACTTTCATCATCAGTTATTGATACTGATACTAAATTAGTACTAGTAGATACTGATGCAGTTAAATTAGCATTTTGATTACTAAATGAAGCTGCAGGTGAACTATTAGCAGTGACATTTACTGTTACATTACCTGTACCTATATTATCGTATTGGTCTCTATAAGTTATAGTAGAGGTGTAAGTATTACCTGAACCTGAAGATGAGCCGCTTACGTTTTGTCCTATCGTTAAGTTACCACTATTATTAACCACAATAGCAGCATTAGAAGAAGTAAATGATTGAACTGCTGCAGAATTATATTGAGGTGAATAAGTAACTCCTAAATCTGCTTGAGTACCAGTTCTACCGTTAGAGTTAGTAACTATATTTGATCCACTTAAAGCTGATTCTATAATATAGAAAGTTCCATTAGTAGTTAAACTTCCTGTTGGAGCTTGGTTTATACTAAAACTAACCGGAGCGTTAGTAGTATCAAAACTTCCTGTATCAGATATAGAAGAAGTAAATTGATAATTTCCTGCTGCTAGATTAGCGCTAGCTGTTATTAAAAATGTAGTTCCTGATCTATTAGATCCTAAATTAGCTGAACCTGTAAAAGTAAATGAACTATAATCAATAGCATCACCATCAGGATCAGAGAATGAAATAGTATATAATGTATTACCTGTTCTAGCTCCATTAGTATTCAAGTTAGCTGTAGTAGGAGTAGATGTTACACTAGGTGCTGAATTATTAGTTACGGTTACTGTGAAAGTATTTTTAGTTGTAGTACCAAAAGCATTTGAAGCAGTTACTGAAGCATTTATAGTTTCTCCTCCGTCATTCGAACCAGATATATTAGAAGATAAAGTTACATATCCTGAACTGTTAATTGCAAATTTACCTGATGGATTTACAGCCCAAGTAACAGATTGACCATTAGTAACTGTAAACCTAGCAGCTGTTCCAGCAATTCCACTTGCTGCAGTAGTTACACTTGCTCCATTTAAAGCTGATTCTATTATATAAAAAGTACCGTTAGAAGTTATACTTGGAGCTACATCATCAGCTATTGTTAATGTTACAGCTGCTGAAGCTGAAGTAGTATTATAAGGATCAGTTACTGATGCGCTATAGATATAACTGTTAATTAAATCAGAGTTTATATTTTGAGAAGATTTCCTAGTAATTTGCCCTGCAGAGCTCATTTGAAAAGGATCTTCATGTGGATCATTTATACTGGTACCTGAGTAAGTACCTATCGATACTGGAGTGCTATCTATTTTTAATCCTGCTAATGTAAAATTTCTATAAGTTATAGTATCTCCTTCTGAATCAGTAGCAGTTATTTGTTTAGTACTATCCCCGTCGTTAGAATCTTCGCTAAATCCTGTGATAGTTTGATTATTGATAGTAGGATTTACGTTATTAGTTACATTTATAGTAATAGGAAGTTTAGTAATTGAATCTACATCTCCGTTTCCAAAGTGTTCATCAGAAGCACTTATGCTAAATGAGTAGGAAGAAGTTGTTTCATAATCTAAAGATGCAGTAGCTTGAGCTATTGATACATAAGTTGATGACTTAGTTATAGTAAAATGATTACCTGGTATAGAACTTGACTGAATAGTAATAGCATCAGATTCAGCATCAGTAAAGTATATTTTAGTTACTTCTCCTGTAGAAGCATTTTCGTTTCTATTAGCACTAAAAGAAGTTATAATACTACCTCCGGTAGACGTTTCTCTAAATACTGGAGCTTGATTAGGTACTACTCTAATGTATATAGTTTTATTTGTAGTAGCGTTAAATGTATCTGTTGCTGATACTATAATAGGATGAGCTAAAACATCATCTCCTCTATTAGCTGTATTAAAAGATGCTGTAGCTAAAGCGTTTAACGTTAATTGACCACTTCCTGATACTCTAAACTTATCTGCAGTATAAGCTGAGCTAGTACCAAAAGTTAAAGATTGTCCTTCTGGATCACTCCCCGCTAAAGTTACAACAGCTGATCCTGAAGCGGTAAACTCAGCTACTGTTTGATTACCAGTAGTTATAGAGGGACTAGTATTAGGAAAAAATATAGCATCTAAAAATTCAGTTACACTTCCTGAAGTTCCTGCATTAAAAGAAGAAGTAAAGAAGCCAGGTAAATGTACTTGAGATATCACTCTATTAGCATTATAAGTTATATCACTAAATCCTGAAGCTGCTGCAGAAGCTGATATTTGAGCTGAACTTGATATAGTACCTGTGGGTACTGAGGTAAGATAAGAACTACTAGCTGCATTTAATGATGTAATACTTGTACTAGCCGATCCTGTGAAAGTATTTAGAGCTGAAAGACTAGTGTTTGCTGATCCAGTAAAAGTATTTAAAGCAGTAATACTAGTATTTGCTGATCCAGTAAAAGTATTCAAGGCTGTAATCCTTGTATTAGCTGAGCCTGTGAATGTATTTAAAGCAGAAATATCCGTAACTTGATCAGAACTAAATCCTAATGCTGCAGCTGAAGCAGAAGTTAATATATTTACAAATGCTGAACTTGAATATACTTGAACATCGTTAGAAGATGTATTAAATATTATGTCTCCTGATTGTAAAGTAAGAGAACCAGTAGCACTATTAGCAAAAGAAGGTAATCTTAATACTCCTCCTTGAATTTGTATAGCATTTGATGCACTTAACTTTAAAGTACTGCCTGCTATTAAGGTAGGAGTACCTCCTGTAGCAGACCTAAACTGAGTTGCTGTAACAGAACCGGTTACTATTTGATTACCCACAAAAGTATTAGAACCAGTTGTGGCTAAACCGCTAGTATCTCCTCCAGAAGATGTTACAAACCCAAAAGCATCTATTTGAGCTGAACTACTTATGGTTCCAGCTGGTATTGAAGTAATATAAGATGAAGTTGCTGCTTGTAATGAGTTTAATCTACTATTTGCTGAACCTGTAAAGACATTCAATTGACTTACATCACCTGATGAAGTAACGAATCCTAAAGAATCTATTTGATTTGAGCTACTAACTATACCAGAAGGTATATTAGTTAAATCAGTATAACTAGAAACACCTGATGAAGTAATAAACCCTAACGATGCTATTTGAACTGAAGAGGAAACAGTACCTGCAGGTGCAGAAGTTAAGTAAGATGATGTTGCTGCTTGTAACGAACTAAGTCTACTTAAGGTAGAGCCTGTGAATGTATTAGTAGATCCTGAAAATGTATTAAGTGGTAATAAAGAACTAGCACCAGATGAACCAGCTTCTAAAGTAGCAATCCTAGTATTTATACTTGAACCGTTAAGAATTATATCTGAACCGCTTACAAGTAGACCGCCAGTAATAGCTAGAGCATTACTCTGTGGATTTAACTGTATGTTACCTGAATCGTTACTAAATATTAAGGAACCAGATAATTCTGTTATGAAATTAGTCATTTTCTACTTTATTTTCTTTAGCTCAAACTTTCGTTTATAAATATCGCTACTATAAACTCCTTTCAGTCTCAGCTCCAAATTTAACAGCAGATTTAGAATAAAATTTCTTAGAATTATAAGCTTGTGCATTTATAGTATCTGTTATTATATGACCAAGTAAGTTTATAGTAAACTCAGTTTTATTAATTCGTTCATTTCCTTGCACAACTTCAGTAACAGTAGAATAAGTATCAATCATAGCTCTAAATCTAAACTTATTAGGGTCGCCCCAGTAAGAATCTGAGGCAAAATTAATACCTTCTATTAATTTATTGTTTTGTTCTAGATAATCGGTAAATATTATACATGAATAAGTAATATTAACATAGTCAGGTATAGTAACAGCGTAATATTCTTCTTCAGGTATTCTGTTATTTACTAATGCAAACCTATCATATACGTTTTGCTTGCTAAAAGTTTTACTAAATATACCAAAATTATGAGGATAATTAGCATCTAACTTGTTTCCTAAGTTTCTATTCTTTTCTAAAGTATCTCTCCTAAATAATATTATAGGAGCTTGCATTTTACCATTTTTATCTCTGTAGAATCCGTCTTTTTGAACAGCAGACCATCTTTCTGGTGAGCCATATACTAGTGGTACGTTAATTATTTTACCGTTTTGTTTAACTTGAGGTCTTAATACTTCATTAAAGTAGTAGTATATAGCTTCATCTATATCTTTTATACCTACTTTAAAGTTCTTTATTTCATCATTATCTCTTCTTATTTGGTTTTCTCTATTTTTATCAGTATTCAAACCGCTCTTTGAGGCTATTTCACGCCCACTTTCAGGATTTTTATATGTAGATATAGTATCCTGGGATAATTTTTCTTGATCTTTCGGTAAATTAGGTTTTGCTGCCATATTATCTTACTTCTGCTATTCCAACTCTGTCTGCTCTTGTTAAATGGCAATCTACTATAATAGATATTGAAGATCCAAACCTAGAACCATACGAAGTAAGGTTGTAACTCTTGTCTCTACCGTAGAATAACTGGTTTTCTCTAACGGTATCTACTTCATAATAGTCTTCATGCCACATTAATATATCTCCTACTTCAGGAACGACGTTTACATCAACTAAATCGGGTCTAAGGAAAGCAAATGATGCTTCTCTATTAAGATCTGGACCGAAATCCTGCATATCTACTACTTGGTCCCCTCTAGTTATCAAACAATTGAGTTTTACAGGTGTATTATAGGATTTTTCCAATGATTCACCGTAAATATTAATGTTTATTTCGTCCAAAGCAATTTTATAATATAAAATTTCCTGTTCTACAATATCTTTTAGTAGTTCTCGGTTTATATTAACCAGTAAGTCGAAATCTCTGTTAGATCCAAATAGCATATTAGTATTCTCCAGGAGTTTTCATACGTTCCACAGATTTCGAAGCTACATTGAAGGTATTAATCTCCATATACTTCGATAAAGCATTCTTTTTTAACGATTCGAATGCAGTTGCTGCAGTTTTTTGAGTTATAATCTTTACTTTAAAGATATATTTATTGGTTGCATCGTCAGAATTAGCAATAGTACAGGTAGTTACACCTGGAAGCGCTCTTATTAAGTCTGCAAGTACGGATGGACTAGCATCTCTACTAGTTACTTGTACCATAGCCCTGTAAGGAGTATAATTTGCTTCAGATAATATAATTTTTGATAACTTCATTAGCCAATGTATATAGTATAAGGTATATCTGATAATGTTTTGCGTAAATTTTCACTTTCTGACGCTTTTCTTTCTAATTGAGCTTGTCTAGATGTCTGTTCTAACATCTCTTTTAGCTCCCCCAGTAAGTTTTCTTTTTCTGATCTAGCATCTGCTAATAAGTCAGCTTGGTTTAGAGTAGCTTCAGAACCAGGAACCGGTACTGTTTGATACTTTCCTCTAATATATGCTAGTAATTCTTTAGATAATGCTAAAGTATATCTAAATATCCACTGTCTTCCTATACTATTAATATGAGAATAAACTGGATTAGTATAAGGTACCTCTGCAACGTTAGTAACTAAACTTTTATCACTAGTATGACTAACGCTTCTTTTATCATTTACCTTATAGTATTCGAATCTTAAACTACCAGCTTTCTTAGGAACTGGGAATAGTTTAAGTTGGTTATTTACTAACTCAAATGAATAAGCTGATCTTCTTATTTGATCGTTAAACTCTATAGCTTGTACTTTTAATATATCAAATGAAGCAGGCATTAGTAAGAAGTTAACTCCAGGACTAAATGATCCGAAGTCAAATGCATCCATTAATGATTGAATACCTGTTCCTGTACCTGCATAAGGATCAAAGTACCTTAATATAGCAGGAGGAGCTTCGTAGAATATCTTTCTTATTTCAATACTACCTGTAATACCTTCATCTTCAGCCCATTGATTTAAATCATAATCTTGAACATTCTTAACAGTAGTTAGTGACCCAGTATACCTTGTAGTATACCCTCCTACTTCAGCTTCAGTACCATAATTTTTACTTACTTCTACTAATCTTTGTAGAGAAGGATCTAATAGTGTATTATTTATACTACTTCCGGTAGAAATACCTTCTATACTTAAATAATTTTCTCTTACTTTATATTGAAATACTTCGTTTCCGTATGTAGTAGTAGCTTCTTCAAAGCAAGCAAAGAAAGATCCGTCTTGAAGTTCTACATCCATTAAGGGGTACCCTAATCGAGTTCCGCAAAATTTAGCTACCTTTTCTGCATCAGCTTGGAATTCAGTATCAGTATCGTAAAATCCAAAAGGAGTAGAGCCTGTTGCAAAAGTTGCACTACCATCCCATATAGTTACATTAGCCATCTAATAGAGTTTTTTATAAATAGCAAAAAAAAAGAGGGCCGAAGCCCTCTCTTTATTAACATTCTAGGTTAATCTTAAATCTGAGATAAGTCTGAGATAAAGATTCTTCCGTAGAATTCAGGTCTGATCATTTTCTTAGCGTAACGAGTCATTAAACCTTTTCTAGGAGTGAAGGTTTCAGGATCGTACACAAGAGGTGTCATTAATAATGGAACATAAGGAGCATATACTGCACCAGTTTCTAAGAATTGAGATCCTCTAAATCCTAACAAGATTGTATTTTCAGTCATATAAGGATTCTTATATACTTTAAATCTGTTAGCAAGAGATCCAACTCTCTGTACGCCCATATTGTACTCAGCTTGATCGCCATCAGTTGAAGCTGCATATCCTGGAATAGATTCTAGGATTGTAGAAACGTTTGGAGAACATACTAAGAAGTTTGCACCACCTCTTAAAGTCTTCTGATGGATCTTGTTAGATACTTTTTGGATTTTAGTACCAAGAGTTTGGAACCATTGTCCTTGAGTATTGTAGAAATCAGAAGTTGAAGTAGACCAAGATGTACCGTCCCAAATTTTATTGTTTTCGGCAGACCATCTTTCAGTAGTTCTTGCTTCAAGAATTAACATATCAAGAATCTCTAGATCGATTTCCATTGAAATGTACTCACTTAATAGTGAAGTCAATTCAGCTTCTGCATCGATAGAGTGATATGCGTTAAGATCTTGAGCAAATTCTGGAGTCCATTGTGCCTTTAACTTTCTTGTCTTAGCCACAATTGCTTCAGATGCTAATTGAACATCAATTTCAGGTATTCTGATTGAAGTATCAACAGCTCTGTCTGAGTTAGCCTGGAAATCACCTCTATCGTTATCTACTGGTTGCTTGTGATACAATACTGTTGCATCAATTGTACTAGTAGTAAAGTTAGAAGCAGTAACTACGAACGTTACAGCGTTTCCAGAAATAGTAGTTAATTCAGGGTGAGAAGTAATATCAGAAGAAGCAGAGAAGATTCTAAATGCTCTTGCTGCTAATTGATCGATATTATCTGATCCTGAGAATGTAGTAGTAAACGATTTAAACTGTCCAGGTTGGATATCGTTGTTGTATCCAATAGAGGCAGAAGTAGCAGCCGCTTGAGCAGTACCAGCAAACGCTTTCGAAGAAGAGTTGATAGTATACCCAAATTGACCTGCTCCATATAAACCGCCGCTAGGATCAACATCTACTCCAATTTTGGAGTTTGCAGTTGATACGTTACCGTACATATTTGCACCGTCAGCTCTTCCTCCTACTCCGTCTCCATATTTGAAGTCTAAGTAAAATACAAGTCCTGATGGTAGATTCATTGGTTGTACTGATACAAAGTCCTGTGCTACGATTTGAGCAAAGACTTTACGTACTAATGGTAGAGCAACACCTGCCCACTGCTCGCCGTCACCAGCAGAAAAAGATCCTCCTGATGTACCAACTGTGTTAGCTTCAGCAACGATTTGTTTAGCTTGGTTCTCAAGAATCATAGCCATGTTGTTTGCATGTCTTTCATCACTGATACCTTCTAACAAACCAGAAGCTTGCCACTTGTCAGCTAGTCTAGCAGCGTCAGCTTGTAAGCTTTTGTAAGTGTTTGAACTCTCTAATAGGTTTTTAATTTCCATGAGTTTTGTTATTATTTAATTATTCCAGCTAATTTTTGCATTCTACGAACAGCATCGGATACTTCTGAAATTACTTCTGGCTTACTTGCAGTAGTACCAGTAGCTTTAGAAGCCATTCCTTTGTGTTCTTTGATTGTAGTCTCTTTTTTAGTAACTATATTTTCACTAACAGTTTCAAATACTAATTTTACTTCTTTGACTGTTTCTGCTTTATCAAAAGCAGCAATAACGTTTACTTTTTGAGACTCTGTAAGGTTATTGGCCTTAAAGATCTTGTTTACGTAAAGAAGTTTACTATTTAAAATATTTACTTCGTTAAGATCCTTCTTAAGAGTTTCGATAGTTTTAACTGATTCTTTCAGGTCTTCTTCCAACTTAGCAACTCTGTTGACGTTGTAATCTTTACCATCTGATTCAGCATTGACTTGAGTAGAAGTATCTTCTTCCATAGCATCTTTATCTTTGCTATGTTTAGCTTCCATCTTATCATCTTTATCGTGTTTAGCCTCTTCCATTTCCTTTTCTTTATCACCTTCGGAAACAGCTTCTAGTTCTTGAAGTAATTCATCTAAATCGATTTCTTCTTCATCTTCGGCTGGTGCATCAGGAACTTCTAAATTATCCTCATCCCCCATACCTTCAATGTCTCCTGCGTCCATATCGTCTGCAGGTTCGCCGCCGCCCATTTCTGTGCTAATGATATCTCTGATTAAGTCTTTAAATTGATCAACTGTAAGGTCTCCTAATTCTTCGTCTCCATCAGCATCATCTTCGGCTCCATGATCTTCAGCTTCGTCTTCAGATTCTTCTGAATCATCCTCGGCCTCGTCTTCTTCAGCTTCGCCAACTGGTTCTACTTCTGATAGATCTTCCTCTACTGCTTCGTCTTTTTCGTCTTTATGAGCTTCGTCCATATCATCATCTTTAGCTTCATCCATGTCCTTATCCTTGTGAGCTTCGTCCATGTCTTTATCTTTATGAGCTTCGTCCATGTCCTTATCCTTGTGGGCCTCGTCCATGTCCTTGTCGTGATGCTTGGCTTCCTCTACTTCTTCTTCGACCTCGTTAGTTGCTACTTCATCGACTTCTTTGTCTTCCATCTCTTGAAGTTTAGCAGCTAACATGTCTTTTAGATGAGGAGTTAAAGTCTCTTCTAAAGCTTCTTTAGCGTTAGCAATAGCGGCTTCTCTTACAGATTTAGCTTCAGCAATAGCTTGCTTGAATAAATCTTTGTTTGCCATTATAAATTTTTTAGGTATTTCTACGATTATTTTAAATCGTAATAGAAAGTATTATTTATTGATACAGTATAAGTGACTGTATATTCGTATATAAATATATAAGAAAATAAAAAACCCGACAGAAAGTCGGGTCTTAAGTGTAGCGGTCTTAAATTCTTACGAATCTAATATATCTTTAATTTCGTTTTTGAATTTTTGTTCTTTAGTAAGCTTAGTTTCTTCTACGCCTTCTTCGTAGCCTCTACCTTTTTCTCTAGCTTGTCTTTTTACTGATGAAAAGTCTTTTGAGAAAGCATCCCAAGCTTTACAAAGTTTGTTGTCTTTATTAGCCTGGCAATATTCCATTGCTGATAATCCTCCTTTGACTGCTGCAAATAATCCAGCTCCATAAGTAGCTAAATATCCTAGTAGTGAAGGATTTTGCATTACCATATCTAAAATATCAGTTCCTTCTGTTAATTCTTCTTCTGGAATTACTGCTACTTCATCTTCTGATAGAGCAACTTCTTGCTCTTCCATTTTCTTATCGTCCTTTTTACCTTCGGCGATAAATTTTCTTAAGTCGAAATTGTTATAGTTGCTCATTTTGTTGTAAGTTATTTATATATAAATATGTATTTTTTTCGAAAAATTTTATGATCTTAATATATCGTTAATAATATTGTCTAAATTGGCATAAGGAGCTTGTTTACCTTTATTTTCTTGTAATGAAATTGGATTCATAAAAGCTCCATGAGTAGAGGGATTAGAAACAAAATCCCAGCATACTAATTCAAAGTCTGGTTGTACCTCTAATTGGCCTTCGTTGGTTTGTTGAACTGAACCTGTACCTCTTGATGATATACCAATAGTATGACCTGCTTTAATGATTTCTTTAACTATATTACCAGCTGGGGTATTTAATAGTTCTACACGTCCCATCAAGTCGTCTCCGTCCCAGTAAAGGTCTTTTACTATATGAGAAGCATTCTTGAGAGAGACTACCGGAGATTCAGGATGATCTAGTTCGCCGAAAGCATTACCATTCTTTACGAATTCATCCATATACTTCTTAGCTTCTCTTTCTAAAATTTCTTTTTTATAAACTCTACCGTTTTGATTTTCAGAAGAAGCTCTCTGCATAATACCTTCAACTTCGAAGACTCCAGGGCGTCCTTTCGCTTCTTTTAAGGTAGGTCTAAATGGCGTAACGTCTACTAATAATTGTGCCATATTTAAAAGTTTGGTGTGAATACTGTTGGTTTGGGTTCTTCTTCTATTTCTCCTGCTGCTCTAGCTTGTGCTACTATTTCAGGGTCAAGTCTTTTTGCTTTAGGTAATTGCAAATCTTTAGTAAAACCTTTCTTAGTTACTGGTCTTAGGTCTTGCATAAAAGCTGATTCAATAGCAGGACCTATAAATACTCCTACTTTTAAACCTTCATCATTCTCTATAGTATCCATACTATCGTAAATTTTTTGAATTTTATCTCTAGTTTTACTATAGAAAGATTCTACTTCAGTAACAATATTTTCTAACTGATTAACTACCTGTTGAGCTCCGGCAAATGATTGATATTCATCTCCAATAGAAGAAAGTCTATTAGTAGCTGCTTCATTAAGATTTTCAGTTAAACTTTTTTTTATAATAGATTTTATAGCTTCTTTTAATTGCTTTTCTTTTTCAGCTTGTTTTTCTTTAGCTATATCGTAAGTAGATTTTTTACCAGCTCGTTGGTCTTGATCGTGAGCTTTTTGCATTCTTTTCATTGCATAGCTCTCATCTTTACCCATAGCTTTTTTGATAGCTTTATCTTTAGCAGCCATATAATCGTCAGAGTCGATGTCTCCATCTCCGTCATGATCTTTGCCTTGCTTTTCTTCCATAGATTCAAAATCGTCAGGACCAATTCCGGGTAACTCTTTATCGTAATCTACTTTATCAGTTTCAATACCTCTGTTGTAGTATTGATAGTTTGCAGCAGCATATGCCTCAAATTCATCTTCTATATCAGCTCCATCTTTAAGATCTTGATAATGCATATCTAAGAAATCTTTGATAATATTATTAGATATTAAATCTTTATATTTAGATTTTAATACTCCTATAACTTTACCAAGCATAGCTTTTTTAGCATCTTCTGACATAGGTGGGTTAGGGTTAACTACTTCTTCAGTTTCTTCTTTCAAAGTAGCTTTTTTCATACCGTTAAAGGTATCTATATCTTTAGCTCCTCTTTTTACTTCTTTTTCTCTATCGTGCTTATCTACATTGTTAGATTCACCTGCCATTAAATTTAAGTAATGATTACAGTCTTTATCTAAATTTTCTTTAGCTTTTGCTTCAGCCTTATAGTAGTCTTCAACTTTGACATGCATGTGGGCCATAATGTCCATAGCTGCTAATTCAGCTCTAATACCTCTCTCTAAAGCATCTAGAGAATAATTTCTTTCAGGCCTATCATCATAAACTTTTTCTGCAGTAGGTTTTTCAACTTTAACTTCATACAGCATATTTCGATTTTTTAAAATCTGAACTGTAGAATCGAAGCTATCATATTGAGAAACATACATTGGATATTTTTGTCTCATTTGACGAACAAATTCAGACTTAGCCAACCTGCCCTCGGTTACGGCTCTGTATTTTTCTGTTACTGTTATAGTTCTCATAAATAATCAAATCCTTTAGTATGTGATGGTCGTTTAGGACGACTAACCTGTTTATATCCTTGTCTCTTTAACGTTTTAACTGCTCTGTTACTTTTACCAAAAGCAAACGGAGTAGCATAAGTTGCTCCTTTTCCAGGAGTAAATGAAGCGCCTCCAGAACCTACTGCATTAGCTTCATCTAATTCTTGCATTACTTCTCTAACTAAAGATACTAAGTCTGATCTTTTCATAGACTTCGAAGCTCATTAACTAGCTCATAGTATTGCATTAAATTAATAAGATGAGTATCTGAAATCTTCTCTTTAGAATCTAAAGGCCTGATTGCTTTTGATATTTCATCTAATTTAATTTTAATTACTTCATTTTTTACTTTTTTTGATAGTTTACTTACTATCTCAGAAAGTTTCTTTAATTCTTCATTAACTATATTATGAAGTCTTTTAGTCGAACTTACTGAAGTTATAAATTCTTTTAAAATATTTTTTTGTTCAGGAAGAAGATTTTTATAATTATCATTAAATTTTTCTAACAAAATTTTAAATGTAAGTAATCTTAAATCTTTATCGTATTTAGAATATTCCTCTATTAAAGTTTCTTTTACGTTTTCTTGATCCTGAGAAGCAGTAGTTAAATGCTCTAAAAGATTAGTTTTATAATCCACTAAAAACTGAGGATTAACTAAGCTTGAGTTATTCTGTGCTTCTAATAAGCAATACAGAGAAGCAAGAGGTTTATAGTCTCTAACTTGTATAGCGAAAAATTCGTCTATATTATAGCTTTCTTTAATATCTGATATTAAACTATACTTTTGATTCTTTAAAGTCTTTTGATTAAGCTTCCTTGAAATTTCAGTTATAGTTGAAAGAATAGCTTCAGCTTTATTTTGATTTACGCCACTGTTCTTAAGTATAAATTCATACAATTTGAACTCTTTACTTAAGCTAGATTTACCGGTAAAATGTTTTTTGAGAATTGCTAATGCAGGGCTATCTTTTTTAGATAGAGTATCTGCTGCTATTTGTTTAACTAGCAGTTCGAATATTAAACCAGTATTACGTAATTTAGAGTGCTTTATCTTCATTATATACGTTTACTATTATAAATATGTATTAATTACCTAAATCTTTTATATTGTCTTCTTTAAGTAAATCTGGTTCTTTTTCATCTTTTTTAGCAAAGACCATATCTTTTAAGGAATTTTCATTTTTATAATAAACCGCTTTGGTAGTAGAGTTTTCCATAACGTTTTCATTATCTGAAGGATATCCGCCATGCATACCGTGAATACCTAAAGGATCTCTACCTCCTAAACCGTCCTGAGTACCATAAATAGAAGCTTTTTCTCTAGGTCGACCACCTTCTGGGCCTGGTTCTCCATGACCTGGTATACTAGCAGGGTCCTCATAGCCTGCTGGTACATCTCCTTGTGAACCTCCTTTAGGTGTCGAAGTAGCCCTTCTACCGTACATTGAAGCTAAATCATGAGGAGTACCGTATGACATTCCAGACTTAGCAGGATCATTACCTTCACCTTCAATTTGAGTTAATCTAAATAGACGTTTAGAATCTTCTCTTACTAAGTCTCTTTCGTCAGTATATTGATCTTCAGATAAATCGAATAATTTTTCATAAATATAATCTGTAGAGAACATTTTAGATTCTTTCATTTGGGAAGCAAGATCTATCTTTTCTTTTAATAAAGCTACTTTTTCTTGTTCAAATATTATAGAAGGAGTTGTTAATTTAAGATCAAAGTTAGTTAAACTTTCTCCAGTAAATCCTTGAGAATATAAATGAACTAATGCTATTTTAGTAAGTTCAGATTCTAGTATTCTCTGTACTCTTTCAACTGTTCTAGCGAATCTAATATCTTCTGCAGCTAATGTTGCTTTACCCTGTAAGTCCCCTTCGTATCCAAAATAAGCTTTAGGTATCTTTAATGCTGCAAACATTTTAGCCTGTAGGTACTCTACATCTTTTGTACCATCGTATTCTAAACCTTTAGTAGTTTCTATTCTTGTAGAAGTATCTCCTCCTCTTACAGGAAGGTAAAAATCTTCCATTTGATTCTGTAAATTGAAACGTAAGTTATATTGACCATCTTGACCGACATAAGGAGTCTTTTTCATCTGATTTATGGTCTTCTGCATAAATTGCTCAACTTCGTTTGGAGGTATATTTCCTACGTTTATATAAAACATTCTCTTTTCTGGTGCACGCATTATTCTATGAATAAGCATTGCATCTTCCATTAAAGTAACTTGTTTAAAAATCTTTCTAGCAGGTTCTATATAAGATCTACCATAAGGTAAGTAGTTAGTATCTGATATTAATCTAAAATGAGCAATTTCGTAGTTATCAAAATTAATTACTTTTTTATCTCTTTTAGGTATATAGTTAGGATCTGCAGTTGCAGCTAATCCATCAGGATCTAATGTAAATGATACTTTAGTTGGTTCTTCAGGATCTATACCTTCATATCTTACCATATGATAAACTGTATAAGGTAGAACATTGTATACGCCGAACTTCTCTGCTATCTCTAGCTTTAGGAAAAAGTCTCCGTACTTACACATGTTCCTGGTCCACGACCATAAGTTAAATTCTATATTTAATATGTCGTAGAATAAATTGTATAATATTCTTTGAATATTTTCATCTGAAGATTGAACTGATAAAATTTCATTTTGATCATTTTTAACTGTAGCTTCGTCAGCTATAATATCTAATGCTGAGGCAATTATAGAATCAGTATCCATTGCTTCATAATCTGAATATAATTGAATCCTTAATGTTTGATAATTTAAGTTAGGATTAAATATATTTCTATTATTATAGATATAAAGTCTACTAAATCTATCTAATAGGGAGTTAGTTTGAAATCTACCAGAAGTTTGTATTTGATTTATATCGGCTACTTTAAGTTGATCTCCGCCGACGTTTCTCAGTACTACGTCAGTAGCGAAGACTCTTCTAAGTCTAGAAAAAAGTGAAGTATTAGCCATTAGGGTATATTTTTATATAAATAGTTTTATTTAAGTAACCAAGAAATATCCTCTTCGCCACCTTGTGTCTTTAAAAGATACGGATTATTTTCCGATCTACCAACAGTTGATATGATTGCTTTATTTTGAGCATTTAAGTTATTAAAGCTAGATAATTGTGCTCTGGCAAGGTCCATACCTTGCTGTCTTAGTCTTAATGCAGTATCCCTTATATATAGAGCAGTTGCAGCTGATATTACTAAATCATCGTTATAACCATCTTGAGCTTGAGCTTTACCATTTTTCCATATAAAAACTCTCATTTCTTCTAATAATCTTTTAGATTGGATAGTTACCGATTTATCTCTTACATACTCCATTAACTTAGCAATAACTAAAGGCCTTGTTCTTGCTGACATAGTGAATCCAGGTACTAATTGGTCTCTTTCGTATTTAGTCATATATGATTCTACAGTATCTAAATGATTTCTAGGAGAATAATATAAGTTCCTATATTCTCTTTCCATTACCTGCTCTATAGTAGCCCAACCTATATTAGCATTTTCAACTACTAACAATGCATCATTATACTCTGCAGCTATACCAACAAGTACATTACCGAAATCCTTAGGTGATAGTTTACCTTTATACTCAGCTACTTGAACGCATGACTCAATATCAAATATATGGAATGCTGAATAGTCGGTAGAGTCTCCTCTAGCGACGTCAGCTACTACCATATACGATTTAGAATAATCTACTCCTTCCCAAACCCATAAGTTACCATCAACTCCTCTTCTTTCTAAAGAATCTTTTAACCAAGTTTTTTCTATGAAGAGCATATCGTCTGGCTCAAATACTGTATCACCTGAAGCTAAGAAGTCGCAGTCACATTCTTGACCTGCCATACGAGGACCTAAGTCAGCATCTTGTTGTTCTCTCCATTTTTTATCTCTTTCAGGATGAACCGTCCATGGAAGTCTAATAGGTAAGAAACTATTTTCACCTGCTTCAGCTTTAGCCCATGTATGATGAAACCAATTACCAATACCATTAGGAGTAGATAGTGCCATACATTGACCACCTGTAGCTAACGTTTGTTGAGCAGCAGTAAAGGTTTCATCAATATTATCTATAAAAGCTGCCTCATCCATAAGGAGTAACGATACTGCTTCAGATCTTGCAGCATCTGGAGATGATGATTTAGCTTGTACTTTAGAACCATTTTTTAATCTTAACGATAATTTATTCTTCTCTACAGCAGGTAGTCTTAACCATTTAGGTAATTGATCATACATAAAAGTAACTTTAGTAACTAAGTTACGAGCTGTTGCTTGAGTAGTTGCTAAAGCTAATACGTTTTTATCTTTATGGAATAACATTAACCATAAACTGTATGCTGAAGCTAAAGTAGATATACCTAGCTGTCTAGACTTAAGAGTAATTAAATATTGATTGTCTCTAAATAAATGAAGTACTTTTTCTTGAAAAGGGTACAAAGCAAATAAAATCCTACCTCTTGTAGGATGCTGTATATAGCAGTACTTTCTCATAAAGTACGCCGGATCTTTAGCACACTTAATATACTCTTGTGCTATTATTTTTTTTATATCTTGTGCCATAACTAACTTATTTTGACATATACCGAAGAGATAGAACTTTTACTACCTGCATAAGATAATATGTCTGCCGATGCTTTTTTAACATCTTTAGCATTCCCAGTTTTGAAAGCATCTACAACTTCTAAAGCCTGATATTTTGAAACAATAAATTTTTTACTAATTTTATTTTCCATATCTTCTTTATCGTAATCAAGACCGGTATATTTTTTTAATAGGTAACTAAATCTTTCAACAAAACTATCTTCAAGATTATTGGCCATTGCTTTAGCATCAGCATTAGTTGGAATTGGACCAAGATTATGTTTATCTAAAAACATTTTCAATGGACCGCCACCAATCTTTCCTCCAGCTGCTTCAGTGCCTTTTATTTCACCTTGGAAACTACCAAAATCTCTCAACTGTATATAAGAGCCATCAGTAAAATAAATATAAGCATCAATAGACTTTGGGGATGCTTTATACTCGCCATTAAATGTACCGGGTGATTCTTGTTTGTCTAAATTAAATACTTGAGCGTTAGGTTTAGAACTTTTTTTAAGAGATATTCCAATCAAAGAATTACTTTTATATAAATCTATAAGTTGATTATTTAAATTGGTTAGATTAGTTTGAAATTCGATATCTAACACTGAGGAATCAACAGCCCATATATCTGCTGGGTTCCATTTATTATCATCTATTCTACCGAGGTTACCTTTTTTTCTAGCTATTTTCCAAGAATTATAAATCTTTTTTACAAAATCTGAACCTCTATGAAACTGAATATTCTTGTTCTTTACTACATCTAGTACTTTATTAGCAGTTAATACTAAAGGTTGAATCCAATCTTTTCTACTCTCTACGAATGATATTATTTCTTCTAAACTTGAAGTAGTAACTGTAAAGTTTTTAGCTTTAGTAAAATTTTCTTTTGTTAAATCTTTCTCATTTATTTTACTTCCTTTTACTCTAAATGCTATTGCATTTACTAAACATTGAGCAGATTCTTGAAGAGCAGTATTAAGAGACCCGGCTCCTGAGCCTTTTCCTCCTCCAAACTCAGAAGTTTTTGCTAACATAGAAGTGTTAATTGATTCACCTTCTTTATTAGTTAGTGTTACTTTGCCTTTGCTTTCATCCCAATTTTCTAGTTCGGCTACTTTTTCTCCATTTGGGTCATGGACTAAAAAAGTTTTTTCAGACTTAGCAAGTACTAATGGTTCGTTATTCTTTATTTTATTTATGAGGATATCAATTCTACGATAACCTTTATAATCTCCACTACTAGCATCTTTAGCAAGGTTGGAAGGAGATAATGTAGTCTCTGTTAATTTAAAACCAAAGATAGATTCAAAAACTTTAAGATCGTTTTCGTTATTGACGTCAGGGTATCCTTTTTCGGACATCCAAGCCCATTCTAGTATTGTTCTATCTATAAGACTCATATTATCCTTCTTCTCCTGCTTCGAAATCAATAGGTTCATCAGATAGGTCTTCACCTCCTTCAGCACCACCAATATCTCCACCGGCGTCGTCACCTCCTAGATCTTCTCCGCCTCCTGCAGCATCTCCACCAGGAAAGTCTCCTCCCCCGCCTCCGCCACCGGAATCAAATTCAGGAGTTTCTGCATCTTCTTCTCCTGCGCCAGACATAGGTGCTTCTTTATAAAGAATATTAAGTTTATCTAAAGCCTGTTGATAATCGCTTATTTTGTTTATTATGTACCTTTTACCCATTATTTGAGCTTCAAAAGTACTTCCTGTCCATTTTAAAATATAATCTTGTCCATTTTTGAGATTTACTCTAAAAGATGTAGGTCTTGGAGAGATCCAATCTACACTTTCTACAAACTCTTTAAAGTCTTCAGTTTGTAGTTTTATTATAGCAGATTTTAAAGTAGGAAATTTCGATAAAATTTGATCAGTAGCATCTTCCAATACAGGTCCAACATCTGATGCTGGTTCTTCTGGTGTTGGTTCTTCCTCTTCTATTAATTCATCTAATAGTGATTCCTTCATTAGATCTTTAAATCTTTTAGAAGGTAACATATCTTCAGGCTCTATGTAAGTTCTAGAACCTTTTGGATCTACATGAGGTCTTCCATAATCATCTTTATCGTCTGCTTCTTCTAAACCAGGAAAGTTACTCATGTTTTGTAAAAACTTGATTTTTTCTTCTTCATTTCCTGGTATATCGTCTTTAAAGTGTTTGATCATACCAGGGTCGTAATCTTTTTTAGGAAAGTACATAATAACATTTCCGTTACCATCATCGTCTACTATATCGGTAATTCTTGCATCAAAAAAAGTTTCTATAGTTTGAGCAAATGAATTTACTAGTGCTTTATTTCTTCTTGGAGCTTTAATATAGTAAAGATGATCTGGTGCTTCATTAAGCTCAAATAGGACATCTTGATATGCTTCAAGAATAATATTTTTTAGATGTGATTTTTTCATCTAGTCTTTACTTTTTTTCTTATATCCTTTATGCCAATGTTCGTTTGATGTTTTAATATCTAGCTCATTGACTGGAATATTTTTTACTGTTTTTCCGCTTTCAAATAAAACGTCATAATGAGTAACTACGTATTTACTTCCTTCCTTTACTAATGTATGTTTTTCAGGAATACAATCTCCTTTACCGTATTTTTCGTGAACTACTTTAGCAGCACAGTCATGAGCAAAACCAGGTCCTGCTTCATCTACATCTGCAACTTCTTGATCTGCTCCTGTCTTTTTAATTTTACTATGCATTTTAGCTTCGTAATCTTTCTTTTCTTGATTTAATTTTTTAACCTTAGAAATAAATCCTTTTCTTTTAGGATCATCTTGGGGTAATTTATTCATTGAAGGAGCTAACTTTTTGACTTTATCTATATCAGCTTGAATATCAGATAAGTCTCTTGCTTCGTTAGCTTTAGGATTAGGCTTTACTATTTTTGTATAAGCCATAGTCATTGGACTTTCTGATACTTCTTCTTCTAAGGCAAGTTGATCTAATGCTGGTTGCTTTTCTTCAAACTCTAAATAATGCTGTGCTTTAGAAATATACTCTCTAGCTAAAATTACTTTAGATTGCCACCAGTTAGGAAAGTCTACCTCACCGTCCATTTGATCATACTTATTCAATTGCTTATATAATTTAGCTGCATAAGTAGCAATGTCATACGCATATTGCTTTAACATATCTGGTTCATCGTCTGTATGTCCTACGTCCATATCATCCTCTCCACCATCTGGTTGAGGTGCTGGTTCTGCATCCATAGGTACCTCTTCTTCATTTTGAGTAGCTAAATCTTTTTCAGTTTGTATCATAGCCTGAATTTTTTTAATTTTATCCTGATCCGCAGGTGAAAGCCTACCCATTCTTTTTCTTTCCATATCCTCTTCGTCTCCTGGTTTCATCTCTGAAGTAAGTTTTACATTAACTCCGTCATCTGCTAAATCTTTAGCTTTTTTCTCATCATCGGTAGATACCATACCTTTATCGGCTTCCGCAAGTAGTTTAAGCTTGGCCTGTAATGATTCTTTTAATTCTTGTAGTTGGTTAATAGTATTGGGAACATTTATAGACTTATTGTTAGTAAAGGTATCGCTTTTTAAAGTTTGTAAAGCAGTCTGTACCTTATTAAGTCTATCTTGGACTTCTTGGTAGGTCATAGTTTAAAGGTTTATATACGTATATAAATAAATAGACTAATCGTCCCAAATAACGTTTTTAAACTTCTCAGGGGTTAACCCGAAAAAATCAGTCTTCCATTTACTTTGTTCAAAAAAATCTAAATTATACCATTGATCTTTAAGTTCAATGAGCTCTAAGGCTACTTTATCCCAGTCTAATTTAAGAACTAATTTTTCGATTTCTAACTTTTTTTCAATAACAGCATCATATTCAAATGCGTCCCATTCATAATGAAATACTTCAAATACATGATCTTTTGAAACATAATCGATAGAAATATCTATTCCCCATTTAGGCTTCATTTTAATTAACTTATAAAGCATTGGATTACTACTTTCAGCTACAGCATGTAACTGTTCTAAAGCTTGATCACTAAATCCTTTTCTTTCAAATAAGTCTGAATGGTTTATATGAGCTCCATTTCTTTTGTCCCATATAAACCAATCTTGTCTCAAACAATCTTCATGTCTTCTTTCGATTTGTTTGTATCCATTTCTAACTAAAAATGCTTGTTCAGCTTTAGTTAAATGGTAACCATTTTGATCGAATAGATCTACACAGTTAGGATCTTTAAGTATATTAACATCTTCTGTAGCATCTAAAAAATTAGGTTCTTTTTTTAAAAATGTATTTGCTACTTTCATATTGCTTTTTTACCTAGATGAGTTATTTTTATCTTATTATTATAATTATATTCTTTTCCAGTAAGTGAAAGTAAAATAGATCTTATAATATTTCTTTTTGTTACTTTTTTAATTTCAATTTTTATTCTCTTTTTATCGGGATTAAAAGTATTGCATTTAAAATAGTGATTTAAATTAACATCATCACTAACAATATCGTAATTTTTTACCACATTATAAACAGATTCATAACTTTTTTCAAAAAATTTTCTCATAAATGTTTGTTCAGCATCTACATGTACGTGAGGTATAAAAGTTCCATAGTTGGGTGAAATATAAATTTGAACTTTATAGTTTTTATAGTAAGCTTCTAATTCTCTATAAGAATGAAAAATTTGTTTGAAATCTATTTTTTTACCATTAGTATTAAACGTAATACATTCAAGTATTTTATTTTTATCAAATAAATCTATTACAACTTGTCTTCCTAATCCTGGATGTATATCCCATTTTTCAAAATAAGGATTCCAATGTACAGTTAAAGGTATATTAAAACTATTTTTATT
>Ga0209232_1000409_pt1 | contig 26353 bp, 26 predicted proteins | sample ETNvirenome_2_60_FD_184066 | JGI IMG/M metagenome (GOLD analysis project Ga0209232, IMG submission 184066) | Marine viral communities from the Pacific Ocean - ETNP_2_60 (SPAdes) (version 2) | ecosystem: Environmental > Aquatic > Marine > Oceanic | place: Pacific Ocean | collected 2013-06-22
GGGCGGTTTCTGGACCGGCGCGCTCGCCGCCTTTGTCGCAACCCCGTGCAGCGGCCCGCTGCTCGGTGCCGCGCTGGGCGCCACGCTCGTGCTACCGGCCTGGGCGGCGCTCCCGATCTTCGGCGGGCTAGGGCTCGGCCTCGCCCTCCCCTTCCTTGCCATCGGGTTCGTCCCGGCGCTGCGCAACCGGCTGCCCAAGCCGGGACCGTGGATGGACCGGTTCCGCAAATGGATGGCGCTGCCGATGGGGCTGACCGCGCTCGCGCTCGGCTGGCTGCTGTGGCGGCAATTGGGCGGCGGGTCGCAGCTCATTTGGCCGATCGTTGCGGTCGCCATGGCGCTGGTGATCCTCACCCATTATGGCGCGATGCAGCGCGGCGACCGGCGATCTTGGCTGCTGATCGCCGCCGGACTTCTCTTCGTGGTTGGCCTTGGCGGCACCGTCACGGAAGTTGCCGACACCGAACGCACGACCGCGGCGAGCGGATCGACCTTCTCCCCCGCCGCCCTCGCCAAAGCCCGCGCGACCGGCAAACCGGTGTTCGTCTATTTCACCGCCGACTGGTGCCTGTCGTGCAAGGCGAACGAAGCCGGCGCGATCAACCGTCAGACGGTGCAGGAGGCGTTCGGCAAGGCGGGGGTCGTCACGCTGGTCGGCGACTGGACCAACGGCGACCCGGTGATCACCCGCACCCTGGCCGAGCATGGCCGCAACAGCGTGCCGCTGTACCTGTGGTACGCGCCCGGTGCGGCGAAACCCGAGATCCTGCCGCAGATCCTGACTCCCGGGTTGCTCGTCGGACAGGCTGGCGGCTGATGGTCAAGCAACGCGCCGACCAGCTGCTCGTCGATCGCGGCCTCGCCGAAAGCCGGGCGCGCGCGCAGGCGCTGATCCTTGCTGGGCTCGCTTTCATCGGCGACCGCAAGATCGACAAGGCGGGGCAGCAGGTCGCCGACGATGCCGAGATCAGCGTCAAGGGCCGCGACCATCCGTGGGTGTCGCGCGGCGGCATCAAGCTGGACCATGCGCTGACGCACCTCGGCTGGGACGCGACGGGTGCGGTCGCGATCGACGTCGGGTCGTCGACCGGCGGGTTCACCGACGTCCTGCTGAGCCGCGGCGCGGCGCGCGTCTATGCCGTCGATTCGGGGACCAACCAGCTGGCGTGGAAGCTGCGTCAGGACGACCGGGTCATCGTCCACGAACAGACGAGCGCGCGCATCCTGACCGCCGCGCATATCCCCGAACCCGTCGACCTGATCGTCTGCGACGCGAGCTTCATCGCGCTGTCCAAGGTGCTGCCGGTGCCGATGGGCTTTGCCAAAGTCGGGGCGCGCATGGTCGCGCTGATTAAGCCGCAGTTCGAGGTCGAGCGGCATGAGGTCGGCAAGAAGGGCGTCGTGCGCGATGCCGCGGTCCATGCGCGCGTGTGCGAGGAGGTACGCGGCTGGCTGGAACAGAATGGCTGGACGGTCGTTGAAACCGTCGAAAGCCCGATCACCGGCCCGGAGGGTAATGTCGAATTTCTGATCGCCGCCGTCAAAGCTGCCGCTTGACGCTTGTGCCCTCACCCGCGACACCCATGACCAGCCGATTCCCGCGCGAAGGACCATGTGCATGACCGAGATCGCTACGCCGGGCCAGCTTCGCATGTCGTATCTGCGCTGGGCGCTGGTCACCGTGCCTGCGATCGTGCTGATCGGCACGCTGATGGGGATCCTGTCGAACAGCGGTTACGGCAATCGCTGGTTCGCCTCGCTCGACCTGCCCGCGATCACCCCGCCCGGCTGGGTGTTCGGGGTCGTGTGGCCGATCCTCTACATCATGCTCGGCCTGTCGCTGGCGATGATCCTGCACGCGCGCGGCGCGAAGGGGCGCGGCTTTGCGCTGCTGCTGTTCTTTGTCCAGCTGATCGCCAATTTCGCCTGGTCGCCGCTGTTCTTTGGCCAATATCAGGTGACGAGCGCGCTTTATCTGATCATTTTCATCCTGATGATGACGATCGCCACCACCTTTGCCTTCGCCCCGATCCGCAAGGCGGCGGCGTGGCTGCTCGTCCCCTATATGGTCTGGCTCAGCTTTGCGGCGATCCTGAATTTCCAGATCGATCAGCGCAATCCCGATGCCGAAACCCTTGTCCCCGCCGCCGCCAGCACCCAGATAGGGTGACGGCAAGGGACGCATCCCGACGAAGGAAGTAAGACATGCAGAGCGAAAACCGCTTTTTCGACGATCTGGCCAAGATGGTGAACGGCGTCGCCGGTACCGTCGCCGGCGCCGGCCGCGAAGCCGAAGCCGCGATGCGCGAACGCGCCAAGGAATGGGTCGGCCGGATGGATTTCGTCAGCCGCGAAGAATTCGAAGCGGTGAAGCAGATGGCGGCAACCGCGCGCGCCGAAACCGAAGCGCTGAAGGCGCGGCTCGACAAGCTGGAAGGCGTAGCGAAGTCTGCGGCTGCGCCCAAGGCCGCGGCTGCGAAGCCTGCGCCCGCGCCGAAAGCAGCGGCAAAGCCTGCCGCGAAGCCGAAAGCTGCGCCCAAAGCATAGTCGTCACCCCGGCGAAGGCCGGGGTCTCATCCTCGCGCCTTTGCGCACTGGCGAGATCCCGGCCTTCGCCGGGATGACGATTGGTGGTGGGCATAGCGACTCGCCACCAGATCGAACACTCGCTAAAGCGCCCCCATGAGCGAAGATATTTACGACGACGAAGACGGCCAGGACGCGGCACCGATGGACATGCTGGCGTCCTATTTCGCCGCGCACGACTGGCCGCACGAAATGGTCGGCGAGGACGAGATCGTCGCGACCGCGCAGGGCAGCTGGACCGCCTATGAGCTGCGCGCCGTGTGGCGCGCCGACGACGGCGTCATCCAGCTGCTCGCCTTTCCCGACATCCGCGTCGTCGAGGAAAAACGCGCCGTGGCGCATGAAGCGCTGGCGCTGATCAACGAACAATTGTGGCTCGGCCATTTCGAGCTGTGGTCGAACAGTGGGACGATCCTGTTCCGCCACGGCATGCTGCTCGGCAGCGACGCGTCGCTGGCGCTCGACATGACCGAAACGCTGATCGAAAGCGCGATCGACGAGTGCGAGCGCTTTTATCCGGTGTTCCAGTTCGTGCTGTGGGGCGGCAAATCGCCCGCCGAGGCGTTGGCCGCATCGCTGATCGAAACGCGCGGCGAGGCCTGAGCCTTTATTTGAACCGTAGCCCTGAGCCTGTCGAAGGGCGCCTCACCGAGAAGCGCCCTTCGACAGGCTCAGGGCTACGGTGATTATCGATTGTCCAGACCTACCGCCGCTCGAACCGCATCAATCCCGCGCCGAGCTCATTCGCCCCGATCGCCAGCGCCTCGCCGCTCCAGTCGGCAACAAACACCGATTTGCGGTCCAAGCCCGCGGGCAGGCTGGCGCGGTTGCCGACAATCGACAGGCCGCGTGACGGGTTCTTGCGTTCCTCGGCGGCGACCGCGATCAGCGCCGAGTAATTTTCCTTGTCGCGCCCCTGCACGAACAGATTGTTCGCGATCCGACCGACCGATCCCGACGGCAGGTCGATCATATAGTTGGTCGCCGTCCCCTGGGTGTCGTCGAAACTATTGTCGTTGATGTCGACCGTGATCGCGCGGGTTTTCAGATAATGGCCGCCGCTGCCCTTTTCGAACCGGGTGCGGGTGACGACGACGCGGCCATAGAGGCCGGTATAGAGGCTGTGCGCACAGCTGAGGCCGCGGTCGCAGCGACCGAGGCGCGAAAAGGTCGAGCGGTCGATCGTCAGCGTCGCGTCGGAATCGTCGGCGGTCAATATGCCTTCCTCGCTGGCGCGGAACAGGCTGTTGACGACGTCGAGGTCGCTTTGTTCGAGGCGGATGCCGGCGCCATTGCCGTCGGGCACCCGCATATTCTGGAACACCAGCCCGTCGACCCGCGCGCCCGCACCGCGCAGCACCAGCGCCGCCTTGCCCTCGCACGCCACCCCGTCGAAGATCGCGCGGCCGGGCTCTACCGCGACAAAGGCGATGCGACCCGCGGTCTGTACCGCGCAGTCGCGGTGATAGCCGGGGGCGATGTTGATTGTCCCCTCGCCTTCGCCGATCGCATCGACGGCGTCCTGCAGGCGCCCGAAACTGCGGCCATCGACACTGTAGGGCGCGCCGCCGGTCTGCGCCGGCAGCGGCGCCGGGGCGAACAGCAGCGGAAGGGCGAGCAGCGGCAACATGGGCCGACGAAAAAGAGACTTTACCATGAAAGCCTTATAACGCGTTTCGCGCCGCCAGTCGTTCGCGAAGGCGGTTAACCGGCGGCGCGTCCCGTTGTCGGACAGACGTATTAGCCCAGGTTAATCCAGATTGGGCCGCAGCCAGCGCGTTGCGGTGTCGATATCGACCCCGCGCCGCCGCGCATAATCCTCCAGCTGGTCGCTGCCGATCCGGGCGACACCGAAATACTGGCTTTCCGGGTGACCGAAATAGAATCCGCTGACCGCGGCGGTCGGCAACATGGCAAAACTTTCGGTGAGCACCAGCCCGGCATTCTCCCCCGCCGCCAGCAGATCAAACAGGATCGGCTTCAAGCTATGGTCGGGGCAGGCAGGATAACCCGGCGCCGGACGGATACCGCGATATTCCTCCTTGATCAGCGCCTCATTGGTTAGCTGTTCGCCGGGGGCATAGCCCCACAAATCGGTGCGAACATGCTGGTGCAGCCGTTCGGCAAAGGCTTCGGCAAAGCGGTCGGCGAGTGCCTTCAGCAAGATGTCCGAATAATCATCCTTGTCGGCGCGGAAGCGTTCGGAATGTGGCTCGATGCCATGGATGCCGACGGCGAAGCCGCCGATCCAGTCGCCCGCCGGATCGATGAAATCGGCAAGGCACATATTGGCGCGGTCGCGGCTCTTCTTGATCTGCTGGCGCAGGAAGGAGAGCGTGACATGCCGTTCTTCCTCGGCGAGGTGGATGGTGACATCGTCGCCGTCACGCGCGCAGGGCCAAAGACCGCACACGCCGCGGGCGGTCAGCCATTTTTCGGCGATCAACTGGTCGAGCATCGCATCGGCATCGGCCTTGAGCGCGCGCGCCGTTTCGCCGACGACGTCGTCGTCCATGATCGACGGCCAGGTGCCATGCAATTCCCACGCGCGGAAAAAAGGCGTCCAATCGATACATTCGCGCAAATTTTCGAGCGACCAGTCGTCGAAGCGATGCAAGCCGGGATGCAGCGGCGGCGGCGGCTTATCGCTGAGATAGGCGTCGTAATAATTGGCGCGCGCCTCCTCCAGGCTGTGCAACACGCTCTGCCCCTTGCCCGCGCGCACGTCGCGGATATGGGCGTAATCGTCCTTGTAGCCCTGCACATAGGCGTCGCGCCCGGTGTCGCTGACCAAGGCGGTCGCGACACCCACCGCGCGGCTGGCGTCGAGGACGTGGAGCACCGGCCCCTGATAGGCGACATCGATGCGCAGCGCCGTGTGGACCTTCGACGTCGTCGCCCCGCCGATCAGCAGCGGCATCGTCATCCCGGCGCGCTGCATTTCCTCGGCCACCGTCACCATCTCGTCGAGCGAGGGGGTGATCAGGCCCGACAGGCCGATCATGTCGGCGTCATTCTCGTTCGCCGCCTCGAGGATCTTCGACCAGGGCACCATCACGCCCAAGTCGACGATTTCAAAGCCGTTACACTGGAGCACGACGCCGACGATATTCTTGCCGATATCATGGACGTCGCCCTTGACGGTCGCCATCACGACCCTGCCCTTGCCCTTTGCACCCGGCTCCTTCGCGGCTTCGATGAAGGGCAGCAGATGCGCGACCGCTTTCTTCATCACGCGCGCCGATTTCACGACCTGCGGCAGAAACATCTTGCCCGACCCGAACAGGTCGCCGACGACGTTCATGCCGTCCATCAACGGCCCTTCGATCACCTCGATCGGGCGCGGCAGCAGTTGCCGCATTTCCTCGGTATCGTCGACGACATAGGCGTCGATGCCCTTGACCAGCGCATGTTCGAGCCGCTTGGCAACGTCCCACCCGCGCCATTCTTCGGCGGCCTTTTCCTGCGCCGGGCTGGTGCCCTTATAGCGTTCGGCGAGTGCGATCAGCCGCTCGGTCGGGCTTTCGGCCTCGCCATCCTTTTTGCGGTTGAGCACGACATCCTCGCACGCCTCGCGCAGTTCGGGATCGATCGTGTCGTACACGTCGAGCTGGCCCGCGTTGACGATCGCCATGTCGAGCCCGGCGGGTATCGCGTGATAGAGGAACACACTGTGCATTGCGCGGCGCACCGTCTCGTTGCCGCGAAAGCCGAACGATAGGTTCGACAGCCCGCCCGAGAAATGGACGTGCGGACAGCGGACGCGAATGACCTTGACTGCTTCGATGAAATCGACCGCATAATTGTCATGTTCTTCCAGCCCCGTCGCGACCGCGAAGACATTGGGGTCGAAGATGATGTCCTCGGGCGGAAAGCCGATCGTCATCAGCAGGTCATAGGCGCGCGCGCAAATTTCGATCTTGCGTTCCATCGTATCGGCCTGCCCGACCTCGTCGAACGCCATCACGACGACCGCGGCGCCATAGGCCATGCATTTGCGTGCGTGGGCGAGGAAGGGCTCCTCACCCTCCTTCATGCTGATCGAATTGACGATCGGCTTGCCGGGGACGCATTTCAGCCCTGCCTCGATCACCGACCATTTCGAGCTGTCGATCATCACCGGGACGCGCGCGATGTCGGGTTCGGCGGCGATCAGCTTCAGAAAAGTCGTCATCGCATATTCGGCGTCGAGCAGGCCTTCGTCCATATTGACGTCGATCACCTGCGCGCCATTTTCAACCTGCTGGCGCGCGACCTCGACCGCCGCGGTGTAATCGTCGGCGAGGATCAATTTCTTGAACGCCGCTGATCCGGTGACGTTGGTGCGTTCGCCGATATTGACGAAATTGGTGGCGGAAAGGGTCTCGGTCATATGATCCTCGTCGTCCCAGCGAAAGCTGGGACCGGGTGAATGCTATCTGTCGGCTTCGGTCTCAAGCGATCCCGGCTTTCACTGGGATGGCGACTAGGCCGCCATCGTGAACGGTTCCAGCCCGGCCAGCCTTGTCCGCACCGGCACCTGCGGAATCTGCCGCGCGGGTAATCCCGCGACCGCCTTCGCCATCGCCGCGATATGCGCCGGGGTCGAACCGCAGCAGCCGCCCAGGATATTGACCTGACCATGCTCGGCCCACTCGCGCACCAGCCCCGCGGTGGTATCGGGCATCTCGTCATATTCGCCCAACTCGTTGGGCAGTCCGGCGTTCGGGTAAACCATCACCAGCGCGTCAGCGATCTCCGACAGCACTTTCACGTGCGGACGAAGCTGCGCGGCGCCGAACGAGCAGTTGAGCCCAATCGTCAGCGGCCGCGCATGGCGCACCGCATACCAGAACGCCTCGACCGTGTGCCCCGACAGGTTGCGGCCCGACAGGTCGGTGAGCGTCATCGAAATCATCAGCGGCAATTCGCGCCCGACCTTCGCCTCGGCCTCGAGCACCGCCGCGATCCCCGCCTTCGCGTTCAGCGTGTCGAAGATCGTCTCGATCAGGATGAAATCGGCGCCGCCCTCGGCCAAGGCCACGACCTGATCGAGATAGACATCTTTCAGCTCGTCGAAATCGATCTCGCGATAGCCCGGGTTGTTGACGTCGGGCGACAGGGACAATGTCTTGTTCGTCGGCCCGACCGCACCCGCGATAAAGCGGCGGCGACCGTCCATCGCTTCATATTTGTCGGCGGCCGCGCGACCCAGCCGCGCGCTTTCATGGTTGATGTCGGCGACCAGATGTTCGGCGCCATAATCGGCCTGGCTGATCCGGTTGGCGCTGAAGGTGTTGGTCGATACGATGTCCGACCCCGCCGCCAGATAGGCCTCGCCGATCGCGGTGACGACATCGGTGCGGGTCAGCGCCAGGATGTCGTTATTGCCCTTTTGGTCATGCGTCAGTCCCAGCGACCCCGCATAATCGGCTTCGACCAGCTTGCGGTCCTGGATCTGGGTGCCCCAACCGCCGTCGGTCAGCAGGATGCGGTCCTTAGCAGCCGCCTGTAGGGCTTCGCGCGCCCCCAATTTCGAATTGGCGCTCATGCGGCCTGATCCTTTGCATTTGCGACCGGCCGCAATCCCAGCAGATGACAGATGGCATAGCTGAGTTCGGCGCGGTTGAGCGTGTAGAAATGGAAATCGCGAACCCCGCCGGCGTACAGGCGACGGCACATTTCGGCGGCCACAGTCGCCGCCACCAACTGCCGCGCCGCGGGATGATCGTCGAGCCCGTCGAACAGCGACACCATCCAGGCGGGGATCGCGGTGCCGCACATGTCGGCGATGCGGCGCGTCTGCGACACGTTCGACACCGGCAGGATGCCGGGAATGATCGGCGCGTCGATGCCCGCCGCCGCCGCCGCGTCGCGGAAGCGCAGGAAGCTGTCGGGCGAGAAAAAAAACTGCGTGATCGCCCGCGTCGCCCCGGCATCGAGCTTGCGCTTCAGATTGTCGAGATCGGCCTGCGGGCAATCGGCGTCGGGATGGGTTTCGGGATACGCGGCGACCGAGATTTCAAACGGCGCCACTGCTTTCAGTCCGGCCACCAGCTCGACCGCATTGGCATAGCCCTGCGGATGCGCGCTATATGGCGCCCCTCCCGGCACGTCGCCGCGCAGCGCGACGATGTGCCGCACCCCAGCCTCCCAATAGGCCTCTGCGACCTCGTTAATCTCGGCGCGCGAGGCCTCTACGCAGGTCAGATGCGCGGCGGGCGGCACGGCGCTCTCTGCAGCGATGCGCGCGACGGTCGCATGGGTGCGTTCGCGCGTCGAACCACCCGCACCGTAGGTGACCGAAACAAAGCGCGGCGCCAATGGTTCAAGCGTGCGGAAGGTATCCCACAGCTGCGCTTCCATCTTCTCCGTCTTGGGCGGGAAAAATTCAAAGCTGACCCCGATGTCGCCTTCCAGATTGGCGAACAGCGGCGACGCCGCGGCGCGGCGCGCTTCCGCCAGCGAGTTCAAATTCGACGTCATGCCGCAAGCCTTTTGGGTTGGCCGTCGCCATCATGGGCAACCGGCGGTTGATCTTCATCGCTGCGTCGGCGGCCGAGCCATAGCTTCACGGCCAGTTCTCCGCCTTCGAGCGTTTGATTGCTTTCCAACAGCAGTCCAGCCGAGGCGAACCAGCCACGGATCTGGGCATCCGAAAAGCCGAGCCGCGCATGGGCGGCAAGATTGCGCAGCGTCTCATCCTCATGCGGCGCAAAATCGACGACCAGCAGATGCCCCCCGCCGCGCAGCACCCGACTGGCTTCGGCAATCACCCGGTCGGGTTCGTGGGCAAAGTGGAGCGCCTGGTGGATGACGATGCTGTCGACGCTGGCGTCGCCCACGGGCAGGTTCAGGAAATCGCCCTGCAACAGATCGACCGGGGTCGCTTGCCCCGCCAGCTTGGCGCGCGCGATGCGCAGCATTTCGGGGCTGCGATCAAGCGCCGTAATCCGGCGCGCGGTCGGCGCGAAAATCTCCGCCATCCGGCCAGTGCCGGTGCCGATGTCGAGCAGGTGACCGAGCCGACGGTTGTGCATCATCGCCAGCATCGCGGCTTCGACTTCGCTTTCGGCGACATGGCGCGACCGGATCGCGTCCCATTCGGCCGCATGCTCGGCAAAATAGCGCTCGGCGACCGCCACCCGATCGTTACGCACCGCCGCCAGTCGCCGCGCATCATGGGCGATGACCAGCGCCTCACGCGGCGAGAATGGCCATTGGTCGGCCTGCCCGATGATCTCGGCAATGGGGCCGCCCTTGGCGATCCGCAGGAACACCCAGCTGCCTTCGCGCCGCCGTTCGACGATGCGCGCCTCGACCAGAATACGCACATGCCGCGAGACGCGCGGCTGACTTTGGTCGAGCACCACCGCCAGCTCGCCGATGGCCAGCTCCATTTCGCGCAGCAGCGCCACGACTCGCAAGCGCGTCGGGTCGGCCAAGGCACGAAAGATGTCGATCAGCTCGCTCATGGGACTACATATAAAGGTTTCTTTATATCCGGTCAACCGAGCCGCGGACCCCTATTTCCGCCATGCAAGATCGGACCGGCACAAGTTTGCGACGAAACATCCCGGCTCCTCCAAAAAGGGCGTTGCACGCCATTTGCCGAGCGAGTAATTCTGCACCTGATTGGCATATTTCGGGATCGATCTGTTCCTGTGCCGGTCGATCAGTTCAATCCGAGAGGGGTTTCCCAAATGAAAAAATCGATCACGCTGTCGCTCGTCCTCGCCGCCTCGCTGGGCCTCGCCGCTTGCGGTGAAAAGGCCGCCGACGACACCGCCGCCGCCACCGAAGACACGGCAGCGACCGTCGAAGGTGCCGCTGACGGCGCGATGGAAGCTGCCGAAGGCGCTGCCGACGCTGCTGCCACGGCCGGCGCTGCTGCTGAAGGTGCAGCCGATGCCGCTGCTGCTGGCGACACCGCTGCCGCCGCCGACAAGGCGACCGAAGCTGCTGACGCCGCCAAGGAAGCAACCGACGCCGCCAAGGGCGCGATGGAAGAAGCTAAGAAGTAAGCATCTTTCCGGCCAATTTGGCCAAAGGAACACGGGGGGTCGTCGGTTCGCCGACGGCCCCTTTGTCCTTTTGGTGGACAGATATGATGCGGTCAGGCAGCAAAAGCTATTGATTGCCAAGCCCCCGATCCCTCGCTAACTCTCTGCGTCCATGGCCGTTTGCACGGTCATTTATTCGAAAGGAATTACCCATGCGCAAGATCCTCATCGCTTCGATGGCCGCCGCGGCCTTCAGCCTGACCGCCTGCTCGGAAAAGGCCCAGGAAGAAACCTCGGAAGCCGGCGCCGCCGTTGCTGACGATGCCGCCGCCGCTGGCGATGCCGTCGCCGAAGGTGCGGCCGACGCCGCCGACGCCACCGCCGCTGCTGCCGACGATGCCGGCAATGCCGTCGAAGGCACCGTGAACGCTGCCGGCGACGCCGCCGCCGCCGCGGGCGACAAGATCGCCGAAGAAACCGCCAAAGCCGAAGCCAACGACAAGCAGTAAGTCGTTGGCACGCGTCTGAGCGTGCGACTATGGAAGGGCTCCATTCTTCGCGGATGGAGCCCTTTTTCGTGGGAGATGTCGTGATGGGTCGTGACAGTTTGGCAAAGATCCTCGCCGCTGCAGCGACCTTGGGGCTGGCCGCGGGGTGCAGCCGCACCGACAACGAGCCTGGCCCCGGCGGGGTAACGGTCAGCGAGGCGAAGGCGCTCGACGATGCCGCCGAAATGCTCGAAAGCCGCGACGCCGCGCCCGTGGGCGATACAGAGTCGGCGGTGAAAAACACCGAGCAGGCGGACAAATAGCACCTTCCCCTTCGTGAGCAGCGATATTATCCTGCTTTGGCCCCGCGACTGGCGCTGAAGATGGAGACCCATCGGGAAGCGGGGATGGCGGACCCGCCATTTCGAGCCGCGCGCCTGGGTGATCCATCGCCAGCGCAAGGACATCCGCATGACCGATACCCCTGCCACGCCGACGTCGACCACCGTCGTCTTCCTGCTCTTTCCGGGCATCACCCAGCTCGATTTCACTGCGCCCGCGCAGGCGCTGTGCCGGATGCCCGGCGCACGGTTGGTCGGCGCCGCCGCCAGCCGCGATCCGATCGCCACCGACAGCGGCTTTGCGATCCTGCCGACCGATGATTTCGCCAGTTGTCCGCAGGCCGACATCCTGTGCGTCCCCGGCGGGCATGGCGTCGCCGACGCGCTGAGCGATGCCGCCACGATCGACTTCATCGCCCGCCAGGCCGCGGGGGCGCGCTGGGTGACCAGCGTCTGCACCGGCGCCTTCCTGCTCGGCCGCGCCGGGCTGCTGGCGGGCAAGCGCGCCACGACGCACTGGGCCTATGCCCATTTGCTGCCGCTGGTCGGCGCCGCCCCTGAAGCGGCGCGCATCGTCGAGGACGGCAATGTCGTCACCAGCGGCGGGGTGACGTCGGGGCTCGATTTCGCGCTGACCTTGATCGGCCGCTTGCACGGCGACGCGGTGGCGCAGGCGATCCAGCTCGCGATCGAATATGACCCCGCGCCGCCCTATGTCGGCGGCCACCCCGACCGCACGCCAGCGGCGATCACCGCGGGGTTGAAAGCGCGCGTTTATGACGCCGCCGCGGCGCGGATGGCGCAGGCGCTCACTGGCTAGCGGCAGTCGGCGAGTGCAATCTCGTAGAGTTTGGGCCAATATTTGCCGGTGACGAACAGGCGCTTCTTTTTCGCATCCCACGCGATGCCGTTGAGGACGCTGTCGACCCCGCGCGCACCGGCCTGTTCCTTCAGCCCCGACAGGTCGATCCAGGATTTGATCGCACCGCTGGCCGGATCGATCCGCACGATCATGTCGGTCATCCACACATTGGCCCAGATTTCGCCGTCGATCGTCTCCAGCTCGTTGAGCATCGCCAGCGGACGGCTGCCGAAGCGCACCGTAACGCGTTTCTGCTCGGTCATCGTCGCGGGGTCGAAGAAGCGCAGCTGTGAGGTGCCGTCGCTTAGTGCAAGACTGTCGCCGACCATGGTGACGCCCCATCCCTCACCGGCATATTTGAACGTGCCGACGGGTTTCAGATCCTTGATCGACCAGCGATTGCCGACCCCGCCCTGCCAAGTGACTCCGATGACCTGGTCGCGCCAGCGCGTAATGCCTTCGCCGAACTGGTCGGACGGCAGCTTTGTCTGCGCGACCGCCCTGCCGGTCTTGAGGTCGAGCCGCGCGACGCGCGAGCGGCCGTACTGGCCGGTGGCTTCGTAAAGATTGCCGCCGTCCCAGAACAGGCCCTGGGTGAAACTGGTCGCGTCGTGGGGGTAGGTCTCGACGATACGATAGCCGCAACGCTCTATCGCCTGCGGCACGGCGGGCGTCGCAGCGGCAGGGTCGGCGAGCAGTGCGAGGGCAAGGACGAACATCATCACGGCCTAGTTATGCGGCATCGCCTTAACCGGCAATGTCCCACCTTCCCTATTTCGTCATCCCGGACTTGATCCGGCATCCATGACCGCGCCGCCGAGATGGATCCCGGATCAAGTCCGGGATGACGATGAGGGTGACCTGCAAAGAAAAGGGCCGGAGGATTGCTCCCCCGGCCCGATTTCTGTCGACTGAGCGCCGAACGGTTTGGACTTAGAAGTCCATGCCGCCCATACCGCCCATGCCGCCGCCGCCCATGGGCATGGCGGGCTTGTCGTCGGGCGATTCGGCGATGCCGGCTTCGGTGGTGATCAGCAGACCGGCGACCGAGGCCGCATCCTGCAGCGCGATGCGGACGACCTTGGTCGGGTCGATGACACCGGCCTTGACCAGGTCTTCATAGACATCGGTCGAAGCGTTGAAGCCGAAGTTGCTGTCCTTCTGGTCGAACAGCTTGCCGGCGACGACACCGCCGTCGAAACCGGCGTTTTCGGCGATCTGGCGGACCGGAGCCTGCAGCGCGCGACGGATGATGTCGATGCCGCGGGTCTGGTCTTCGTTGATGCCCGACAGGCCTTCGAGCGCCTTGGTGGCGTACAGAAGCGCGGTACCGCCGCCGGGGACGATGCCTTCTTCGACCGCAGCGCGGGTCGCGTGGAGCGCGTCATCGACGCGATCCTTGCGTTCCTTAACTTCGACTTCCGAAGCACCGCCGACCTTGATGACCGCAACACCGCCGGCGAGCTTCGCCAGACGTTCCTGCAGCTTTTCCTTGTCGTAATCCGACGTGGTCGTTTCGATCTGCGCGCGGATCTGTTCGACGCGGCCCTTGATCGTGTCGGCATCGCCGGCACCATCGACGATCGTCGTGTTGTCCTTGTCGATCGTAACGCGCTTGGCCTGGCCCAGCATGTTCAGCGTGACGGTTTCCAGCTTGATGCCCAGGTCTTCGCTGATCATTTCACCGTTGGTGAGGATCGCGATGTCCTGCAGCATCGCCTTGCGGCGATCGCCGAAGCCCGGTGCCTTGACGGCCGCGACCTTCAGGCCGCCGCGCAGGCGGTTGACCACCAGCGTCGCGAGCGCTTCGCCTTCGATGTCTTCGGCGATGATCAGCAGCGGACGGCCCGACTGCACCACCGCTTCGAGAATCGGCAGCATCGACTGAAGGTTCGACAGCTTCTTTTCAAAGATCAGGATGTACGGATCGGCCAGCTCGACGAGCATCTTTTCCGGGTTGGTGATGAAGTAAGGCGACAGATAGCCGCGGTCGAACTGCATGCCTTCGACAACGTCGAGCTCGAAATCGAGACCCTTGGCTTCTTCGACGGTGATCACGCCTTCCTTGCCGACCTTGTCCATCGCCTGCGCGATTTTCTCGCCGACTTCGGTGTCGCCATTGGCCGAAATGATGCCGACCTGCGCGATTTCGGCGGTGCCCGAAACCGGCTTCGACTGCGCCTTGATGGTTTCGACAACGCGAGTGACCGCGAGGTCGATGCCGCGCTTCAGGTCCATCGGGTTCATGCCGGCGGCGACCGACTTCATGCCTTCGCGGACGATCGCCTGCGCCAGTACGGTCGCGGTGGTCGTGCCGTCACCGGCGAGGTCGTTGGTCTTTGAAGCGACTTCGCGGACCATCTGCGCGCCCATATTCTCGAACTTGTCCTTGAGTTCGATTTCCTTGGCGACGGTGACGCCGTCCTTGGTGATGCGGGGGGCGCCGAAGCTCTTGTCGATCACGACGTTGCGGCCCTTGGGACCGAGGGTGACCTTCACCGCGTCGGCGAGGATGTCGACACCGCGCAGGATGCGTTCGCGCGCGTCGCGGCTAAATTTTACGTCTTTTGCAGCCATGGGGCTATTCCTTTCAAAGGCGCAGAAAACTGCGCAACTTCACTCGCAAATCGACAAACAAGCTCAGGCGATGACGCCGAGGATGTCCGATTCCTTCATGATCAACAGCTCTTCGCCGTCGACCTTGACTTCGGTGCCCGACCATTTGCCGAACAGGATGCGGTCGCCCGCCTTGACGTCGAGCGGGGTCACCTTGCCGTCATCGGCGCGGGCGCCCGAACCGACAGAGACGACTTCGCCTTCCTGCGGCTTTTCCTTGGCGGTGTCGGGAATGATGATGCCGCCAGCCGTCTTTTCTTCGGCTTCGATACGGCGGACGAGCACTCGGTCGTGCAGCGGACGAAATTGCATGGATATCCCTCCAATGATGCAATGGATGTCATTTAGCACTCACAGGGCGTGAGTGCTAACAGACGGCCATATGGGTGGGGGGTGTGACAGCGTCAAGGCGATTAAGGGAAAATTTTCGGCTGGCCGGTAGAGCGGCCAGATGGGGTGTGAGATTCCGATCAGCAAGGGCGGCCAAGAGCAAAATCCCAACACCATCTGGACCGAGGGACAGTTGACTCGCGGTCGGTTCATCGATGCCTTTTCACGGCTCGAAGGCGCGGTGACCGAGTATCTTGTCCGGCTTGAGCTCAAGGCCGCACCACGCGCTCTGTTTTCTCAGAAACTGAAATATCTGACGGCGTCTCGCGACCGGTTCGTTCATCCCAAGAAGCTGGATGACCGAATTGCCGCGATCATGACGCTGAACGACATGCGGTCGGACCTCGCCCATGCGGTGCTGACCGTCATCGTTCAATATGACGAGACCAAAGCCATCGAGCACTGGCTGGGTTTTCAGAATGCCAGTCTGTCAGACAAACCGCTTCGCGTCGTCTCGCTCGATCAGCTTAGGCAGATGACGCAGGACGCGAACCGCCTCGCTACGCAATTCACTCAGCAGCAACTCAAGGCAACAACCCCAGCTGCGCCCGCATCCGCCAGCGCATAAGCAGCACCGCCGACACCACAATAAGCCCGACCGCCAGCCCGATCCACACCCCGACCCCGGCGAGCGGGGTCCAGAAGCCGAGGTAGATGGCGGTGCCATAGCCTGCGATCCAGTAGCCGCAGATGGCGATGATCATCGGGGTGCGGGTGTCCTGAAGCCCGCGCAGCACGCCGGCAGCAACGGCCTGCGCGCCGTCGAACAGCTGGAACGCCGCGGCGACGACGAGGAACTGCATCGCGAACCCGACCAGCGCCGCGTTGCGCGCCGCATCGACATCGACGTAGATCGACAGCACCAGCGTCGGGAACAGCCACATCAGCAGCGCGGTAAACGCCATGAAGCCGATGCCCAGCACCAGCGACGCCTGTCCGGCCTGTGCGATGCCGCGGTGGTCGCGTGCCCCATAGGCCAGCCCGACGCGGATCGTCGCCGCCTGTGCCACCCCGAACGGAATCTGGAAAGCGAGCGCCGCGACCTGGAGCGCGATGGTATGACCGGCGAGTTCGGCCTCGCCGATCCGGCCCATCAGGAACGCCGCGCCGGTGAACAGCCCGGCTTCGGCCAGAATCGTCAGGCTGATCGGGGTACCAATGCGCAGCATGTCGAAAAAGCGCGTCCATTCCGTGCGCCACCAGTTGCCGAACAGATGATAGCGCCGCAGCCGCCGGTCGGTCTGGATGACGACGACATAGGCGAGCAGCATCAGCACGCTGGTCAGCACGCTGGAGATCGCCGAGCCGTGCAGCCCGAGCGCGGGCATGCCAAGGTTGCCGAACACCAGCGCCCAGTTGCCGAGCGCGTTGACCCCGAGCGCGCCAAAGGTGATCGCGGTGGCGATCGTCGGCCGCCCGAGCGCCGAGACGAAGATGCGCAGCACCGTCGCGGCGATCATCGGGAACATGCCCCACATCAGGATCAGCAGGAAACCGGCGGCGCGCGCCGAGGTTTCGGCGGGCTGGCCGGTCAGGGTCATGATCGGCCCGCCCGCAGCGCAAATGCCCATGAAGACGAGCGAGACCAAAGCGCTGAGCCACAGCGCCATGCGCACGGTCCGGCGCACCTCGCGCACCGCATGTTTGCGGCGGCCGAGTTCGGCGGCGATCAGCGGCGCGGCGGCGCCGACCAGCCCGCTTCCGGTCCACAGCAGCAGGCCAAAGATCGACACGCCGAGCGACGAGGCGGCGAGCGCCGCGTCGCCGAGCCGCGCAACAAAGATGACGTCGATCGCGTGGACCAGCATCTGGAGCAGGTTTGCCGCCGCCAGCGGCAAGGCCAGCGCCAGCGTCGCCCGGAATTCCTGGCGAAGACCCCGCGGTGTTTCCGCGGTCAAAGGCGTGGCCTGTTGCAACATAGCCGGCCCGGATAGGCGCGGCGGCGCGGCGGTTCAATCCGGGGCGGCTATCGGGGGGATTTTCGATGGCGGGGGTGGCAAAAAGGCAACAGCGGCCCGCCTTCCCCCTTGATGGGGGAAGGATACGCAGCCTTATCGCCGCAGGCGATTAGGCGAAGTTGGATGGGGATGATGGTGCGTCCTTGCACCATCGTTTCAGGCCGCGAGCCCACCCCCCTCCGCTGCGACTAGCCAGCAAGCTGGCAAGTCTCGCTGCCTCCCCCATCAAGGGGGAGGGATTCAGGCCCACATCGCCACCATCTCGAACGCAAACGCCCCGAAGGTCAACGTCAGCCCGACGACGAACAGGCGATACGCATAGGCCAGATAGCGATATTTGCGCCGCGCGAGGACGATGCCGTTCTGATAGGTGTCGCGCAGCATCGTTTCGTACAGATCTTCCTCGCTGTGCAGCCGCGCTTTCACCGCGTCGATGAACTCATCCTCCTCCATCTGGGCAAAGCGGCCGAAGAACAGGATGTTGCTGTGGTCTTTGCCGTCCTTGAACACGATCGGCGGCGCCTTGCCGACGCGCGGCAGTACCGCCGACACCGCGAGCAGCGCCGACAGGAAGGAAAAGGTCGCGAGGATGGTCAGCGGCATCGCGAGCGCCCCCGCCCCGGCGCGCGCCTGCCCCACCGCGAGCGTGAACACGACGAAGGTCGCCCCCATCAGGATCGACGCCTTTTGATCCGCCATTTGCGACAATTGCATCGTCAGTTGCTGGTTGGTGCGGACGAGGTGGACCGCGTTCGGCGGGAAGGAAACCGCCGGCCGCGGCGCTGGTGTCGATGCGTTTTCGCTGTCCATGCGCTTTGCCCCCGTCCGTAATGCGCCAGCGACCCGCCACAGGGATGCCACGAAGTGCCCGGGGCGGCAAGATGCTGCCCTGTTCCCGCCGCATTCGCTTGCCAATCGGGGACGAGCGCGGCATTCCCGCGCGCAATCTTATTCCTTTATGGGACGCACCACATGAGCACCGCCCTGCGCGACCAGATTTTCGGCCTGATCGGCCCGTTCAACAAGAAAGGCGTCGAGCTGACCGACGCGACCACCTTTGCCGGCGACCTTGAATGGGACAGCCTGACGGTGATGGATTTCGTCGCCGAGGTTGAGGACACGTTCGACATCATCATCAGCATGAACATGCAGGCCGAGATCGAAACCGTCGGCCAGCTGGTCGCGGCGGTTGAAAAGCTGCAAGGCTAGACTCCCGATTCCGTTCGCATCGAGCGAAGTCGAGATGCCCCTCGACCTTACGCCACGCCGACGGGTGTCTCGACTTCGCTCGACACGAACGGGCCAAGGATATTTGATATGACCGACCTTTTCTCGAAATTCGACCCGCTGATCCAGCAGCGCGAGGATCTGCTCGCGACCGGGGTCACCGATCCGTATAATCTGGTGATGGAGAAGGTGGTCTCGCCGACCGTCGCGATCTGCAACGGGCGCGAGACGATCCTGCTTGGCACCTATAATTATATGGGCATGACCTTCGACGAGGATGTCATCGCCGCGGGCAAGGATGCGCTCGACAAATTCGGCAGCGGCACCACCGGCAGCCGCGTCCTCAACGGCACCTATCAGGGCCATAAGGAATGCGAAGAGGCGCTCAAGGAATTTTACGCCATGGATCATGCCATGGTGTTTTCAACGGGTTACCAGGCGAACCTCGGCATCATCAGCACCATCGCCGGCAAGGGCGATTATGTCATCCTCGACATCGACAGCCATGCGTCGATCTATGACGGCTGCGCGATGGGCAACGCCGAAATCGTCGCCTTTCGCCACAACGACGTCGAGGCGCTCGAAAAGAGGCTGAAGCGGCTGCCCCCCGAGGCGGGCAAGCTGGTGGTGCTCGAGGGCGTTTATTCGATGCTGGGCGACATCGCGCCGCTGAAGGAAATGATCCGCGTCTCGAAGGAAGCCGGCGCGATGGTGCTGGTCGACGAGGCGCATTCGATGGGCTTCATCGGCGAGCATGGCCGCGGGGTCGCCGAGGCGCAGGGTGTGCTCGACGACGTCGATTTCATCATCGGCACCTTCAGCAAGAGCGTCGGCACCGTCGGTGGTTTCTGTGTGTCGAACCATCCGAAGTTCGAGATCTTGCGGCTGGTGTGCCGCCCCTATGTGTTCACCGCGTCATTGCCGCCCAGCGTCGTCGCGACTGCCGCGACGAGCATCCGCAAGCTGATGCACGGGTCGAACAAGCGCGCGCATTTGTGGGAAAACTCGAAAATATTGCACAAGGGACTGCGCGACCTTGGCTTCACGCTCGGCACCGACGAGCCGCAGTCGGCGATCATCGCGGTGATCATGCCCGACCTCGAAAAGGGCGCGATGATGTGGGAAGCGCTGCTGGAGGAAGGGCTGTACGTCAACCTCGCCCGCCCGCCCGCGACCCCGGCGAACATGACGCTGCTGCGCTGTTCGCTATGCGCCGAACATAGCGTCGAACAGGTCGGCGAGATCCTGGGCCGCTTTGAACGCGCGGGCAAGCGCATCGGCATTATCGGCTGAACGCAAGCCGTTGATCCGGGCCGGTCCGCCGACCAGCGGGCTCCTTTTTGCGCCGAACCGAAGCGGCGCAGGGCGGGTGCGGGTTTCGGCGCTTTGCGGTACCGCGCTTGTCCGGTAAGACGGGCGCGTGTTCGAGCGGGATGGCGATACGGAAACCGACAGTCGGCGGGAGCGGATACGCTTTTGGTTGACGATCGGCATGGCGGCGATGCTGACCGGCATCGTCGCCGCGCTGGTGCTGCTGCTCGCGCGCGCGAACGACAATTATGATCGCTCGCTCGGCTGGCAGACACAGAGTCTGGAAGTCATTTCACAGACCCGCTCGCTCGACGCCGCGCTGGCCCGCGCCGAAGCCGCGCTGGGGCGGTTTGCGGTCGGCCTGCAGAAAGAGGACGGCCGCGTCTTTGAACAGCAATGGGGGCTGGCGCGGCAATATCTGACGCGACTCGACCGCACCGTCCGCGACAATGCCGAGCAATCGAAGCTGGTCGACGATCTGACGCAAGAGATGGACCGCCGCGGCAGCCAGCTTGGCGACGCCGCGCTCAGCGCCAATTACAGTCAGACCGTCGCCGCCATCTCGAAATATCATGCCGCCGGCCACGACGCCGCGCTGGGCCGCATCGACCGGCTGCTGACCCAGATCATCGGCAACGAACGCGCGTTGCTGCGCGAGCGCAACCGCGTCGCCGCCGCCGACCGCGCCAGCCTGAATCAGGCAATCCTGCTGTTCTCGCTGCTCGGCGCCGCAGCGGCGGCGGCGGCCATCGGCACCACCTTTTCGCTCGTCCGCGCCGAGGCCGAGCGCCGCGTCGCGCGGAGCGAGCAAGCCGCCGAAAGCGACCGCGCAACGCAGTTGGAAGAAGCGGTCGAGGCGCGTACCGCCGAACTGGAACAGGCGAATATCGCACTGCGCAGCGAGATGATCGAGCGCGAGGCGGCCGAGGCGCAGCTGCGCCAGGCGCAAAAAATGGAGGCGGTCGGCCAATTGACCGGCGGCATCGCGCATGATTTCAACAATATGCTGGCAGTCGTTGTCGGCGGACTCGAACTCGCGCAGCGCTGGCTGCCGGATACCCCCGAAAAAGCGCAGCGCCATCTTGCCAATGCGCTCGACGGCGCCAACCGCGCCGCCGACCTGACCCGGCGGCTGCTGACCTTTGCCCGCTCCGAACCCGCTCGCCCCGAAATGGCGATCATCGATGCCTGTATCGCGAGCTTTGCCGAGCTGATCGAACGGACGATCGGCGACCGCATCGCGCTGACGCTCGATCTTCATGCCGACGGCCTCGCTTGCTGGCTCGACCGGCAGCAGTTCGAGAACGCCCTGCTCAACCTCGCGGTCAACGCGCGCGACGCGATGAACGGCCATGGCTCGCTGACCATCCGCACCCTGGGCGACGGCGACGGAAAAGCGCTGGCGGTGCAGGTGATCGACACCGGATGCGGCATGACCCCTGACGTGCTCGAGCGCGTCTTCGACCCCTTCTACACCACCAAGCCCGCCGGTCAGGGAACCGGGCTGGGCATGAGCCAGGTCTTTGCCTTTTGCCGCCAGTCGGGCGGCGAGGTGCAGATTTCTTCGACCGAGGGCGAAGGCACCAGCGTCGCCATGCTGCTGCCGGTGGCAAAGCCGCAGCAGGTCGTGGCCACCGCAAGCGACAGTGACGGTCACACCGCCGACGCCGCACCGACCGAAGCGCTGAACATATTGGTGATCGAGGACGACCAGCGCGTGCTCGCCGCCACGGTCGACGCGGTCGAGGAACTGGGCCACAGCGCGGTCGGATGCGGCAATCCGCTGGAGGCCGAGCGGCTCGTCGAAGGGCGGCTGGCCGATGGCGGCGGGTTCGACCTGATCTTGTCGGATGTGCTGATGCCCGAACTCACCGGCCCCGAACTGGTCGCGCAGCTCAAACAGCGCTGGCCCGAACTGTCGGTGCTGTTCGTGACCGGCTATTCGGGCGACGCGAGCGAGACCGCGAGTTTCGGCGACCATGACGTGCTCCGCAAACCCTTCACTCTCAACGCGCTCGATCAGGCGATCCGCCGATGCGGCGAGGCCCGGTCAGTCGAGGGACAGCGGCTGGCGAGTTGAACCCTATTTCGTCATTCCGGCGAAGGCCGGAATCTCACCGGTGCGCCAATTGTCGACGTCGAGATCCCGGCCTCCGCCGGGATGACGAATCCCGTTTTACCGGATCGCGCCGCTTTTCATCAGGCGCGGCACCAGCGTCAGCGCGGCGACCAGCGGCCAGCGGCGCTGCCACGGCTTGATCTCGATCTTGGTCCCGGCGTGGCGATTGATCTTCCACGCCAGATAATCGATCCCGCCGGCATAGGTCAGGCTGGCCTTGGCGAGCCGCGCGATGCTGAGCGTCTTGCCCTCAATCCGTCGCCGTCCCCAAGCGCCGCCGCGGGCGCCGGTCGGAATCGCCGCCATCGCGGGGATGCTGAAGCGCTGATAGCGTTCGGCGTCGGCATCGACCACCGACTGCGCGCGGCCCGTCCGTTCGGCGCGCAACTCGACCGAATAGGTGAGCGCGAAGGCGCGGCGCCACCAGTCGAGCGGCGCCTCGCCATCGACCGCGCCCGCCGCCGCGAGCAAGCTCGGTGCGGCGCGCGCCACAGCGGCCACCGCGCGTTCGCGCGCCGTATCGTCGACCGCCCACACCAGCCGCGAGGGCTGGGCAAAGCGTGCCCACACCGACACATTGCGCGTCTCGGCGCCGTTCAGCCGGTGAAAATCGGCCTCGCTGAGCACTGCATATTTGGCGATCAGTCCATCGTGCTGAAACGGAAAGACATTGGGCGGAATCAGCCGGTTGGCGACCGCCATCCACCGCTTTGGATAGGCATCGCCATAGTCCGATACGATCAGGTAGAAATCGAGCATCAGCCCATCGAGCTGGGTTTCGCGCAGGCAGCTGCCGTAAAACAGTACGGCGCGCGCGCTCCCGGGATATTGCGCCGCGATCGCTTGCGCCATCGCCGCAACGCGCGGCTCGACCGGGGTCGCCAGTTCGTTGCGGACCAGATCGATCAGGTCGGACACGCGCGCGCGTTCAGGCGGCGAGACGCAGGAACGGAACCGGCTGCGTCGATGTCAGGATGATCGGCATGCCATGCTTCGCCTGGAAAATTTCGCCGTCGAGGATGACGTTGGATCGGTCGCCTTCGATGCGGATTTCATCGCCTTGCTGGAAATGCACCCCGTCGAGCTGATTTTGTCCCAGCGTCCCGCGCCAGGTCGCGCCAAGCATGCGGACCAGCGCGCCAAGGCCGCGTTCGACCGCGAGCAATTTCATCTGCCCGCTTTGCCCCGCGCTGTCATTGGTGCGGATGCTGAGCAGCAGTTTTTCGAGGGTCGTGACGATCAGCAGCGAAAATTTGCCCTTATATTCGCCCTGGCGGATCAACGACACCGTCATCGCTTCGGGCTTGGGCGGTAGGCGCCCGCCGCCGAGGCCGAAAATCATCGCGAACAGGCCCAGGATGGCGGCCAGAAAATGCGAAATGCCGTTGGGCAGGCCAAGCGGATAGATGCGATTGCGGCAGTAGAGCATCACATCGGCAAGATAGGCGCCGCCAAGGAACATGCCGAGCACCGGGCGCGCTTCGCCGCCGCTGTCGAGCGAGATCAGCTGGCGCTGGATCACATGATCTTCCAGCTGGCCAGAATTGACCAGCTCGATCACCCGCTGCAGCGCCTTGATCGGATCGCCCTCGGCGCCCAGATCGAGCGCGATCAAATTGGTCTTGCCGTTCGGCAGCACCGCGACCGGCGGCGGCGAACCGCCGAAATGGCCGCCCGAATATAATTCGGTCAGCGCCGCCTGCACCGTACCGTCGCCGCCGTTGATGACGACGACGCGCGGCGATACCATGGCGATGGTACGGATCGCTTCGCCGATCTGATCGACGTCCTCGACCTCATAATGAAAAATGTCGGGATGCGCCGCGCAATATTCGCGAACCCGCGGCAACAGGGCACGGTTGCCGGTCGAACGCGGATTGGAAAGAAGTGCGACGCTCGCCATGGCTCTCGCTATTCGACCGGGTCGAAGGAAAGGCCGTTGACGTAGTTCAGCACGACCGGAACGCGCTTGGTGGCGCCGCCGACCGCGAAGCTGACCGTCGTCAATTTGGGCTTCCGCTTGAAGATGAAATCGCTGACCTTCATGTCAGGATTGCCCGACAGTCCGGCGCCATCGCTGCGGTCCGACTTGCCGTTGCCATTCATGTCGTGACGCACCGAAACGACATAGCTGCCCGGTTGCTTCACGGGCACACACACCGACATCGTGCCGGCGCGCGACACGGGCACATCGACCCGTTCGATCCATTTGCGCTTTTCCAGATAGCTGCTGTTGGCGCTGTAAATCTGGACCCGCACAGTCCCGGTGCGCGCCTTGAAACCGCGGACATCGACCTGCACGGCGGTCGAATTGCTGTTGCACAGCGCCGCCGCCGGACCCAGCGCCGCACCCTGCGCCGCGACGGGCGCGATCAGCGCTCCGGCAGCGCCAGCGGCGAGTATCCCGGCGAGTATAATTTTCGACATGACCTCAATACCTCCAGAGGTTATAGCCACGCCAGCAAACGCATAATGCACCTGCCGACACGGGTTCCTGTCGCCCTTGCATCGGCATATCGGAACCATTTGCGGCCAAATCATGGTGATGGGGCGACGAAAGATTGAATAAGCTGCCTGCCATCGACCGCTACATCGCGCGTCTCATCTTTTTTCCCATGCTGGGGACGCTGGTCCTGTCGGCGATGCTGCTCGTGCTGGAAAAGATGCTGCGCCTGTTCGAATTTGTCGCCACCGAAGGCGGCCCGGTCAGCGTCGTGTGGCGGATGCTCGCCAATCTGATCCCCGAATATCTGTCGCTCGGCATCCCGATCGGGTTGATGCTGGGCATATTGCTGGCCTTTCGCAAGCTGGCGACGACCAGCGAACTCGACGTGCTGAAGGGCGTGGGCATGAGTTTCGGGCGGCTGATGCGGGTGCCGTTCGCTTTTGCGATCGCGCTGGCGGCGCTCAACCTGGCGATCGTCGGCTTTATCCAGCCGATCGCCCGCTACGCCTATGAAGGGTTGCAGTTCGAGCTGCGCTCGGGCGCCTTGGGGGCGTCGATCAAGGTCGGTGAGTTCACCAAATTGGGCGACCGGATGACGCTGCGGATCGAGCAAAGCTATGAAGACGGGCGCGCGCTGCGCGGCATTTTCGTGCGCGGCGACAACCGGGACGGCCAGCGCGTGTCGGCGACCGCAGCGCGCGGCCAGTTCCTGGCCACCGACGATCCCGACACGATCATCCTGCGGCTGTCGCAGGGGGTGCTGATCCACGAATCGCCCAAATTTTCGGTGCCGCGGGTGCTGACCTTTGACAATCACGACCTGCCGATCCCGCTGCCCAAGATCGAGGCGTTTCGCACCCGCGGCGGCGCCGACCGCGAAATGACGATCCCCGAGCTGTTCGTCGCCGGCAAGGATAGCAGCCAGTCGGAGCAGACGCGGCTGGAATCGCGCGCCAATTTCCACTTTCGCATCGTCGAAGTGCTGTCGATGTTCCTGATCCCGCTGATCGCAATCGCGCTGGCGATCCCGCCCAAACGGTCGACCTCGTCGCTTGGGGTGTTCCTGTCGATCGTGCTGCTGGTGACCCAGCACAAGATCAATCAATATGCAGAGGATATGGGCGCGCGCGGGGTGATCGACCCGTTGATCGCTTTGTGGGTGCCCTTCCTGCTGTTCGCGGCGCTGGCGATCTGGATGTATTATGTCGTCGCGCATGTGCCGGGCGGCCAGCCGATCGGCGCGCTCGAGCGCGTCGCGGCGAAAGCGGCGCAAAAGATCCGCGGGCTGATGACGCTGTTCCAGCGCAAGCCGCGGGTCGTGGAAAGCCTGACCTGATATGCACCAGCTTCATTTTTTCCCGTCGCGCACGATGGCGCTCTACGTCGGCCGCCTGTTCCTGATCCGCTCCTTCTCGATCCTGTTCGCGCTGGTGCTGATCCTGCAAACGCTCGACCTGCTGGGCGAAAGCGGCAAGATCCTGGCGGTCGCTGGCAACAGCGATGCGGACGTGTGGCGCTATGTCGGGATGCGGTTGCCGCAGATTATCGAGACCTTCCTGCCCTTTTCGGTGCTGCTCGGCACCATCCTGACGCTGATCACGCTCAACCAGAACAGCGAAGTCGTCGCGATGAAGGCGTCGGGCATGTCGGCGCATCAGGTGCTGGCGCCGCTGTTCCTCGCCGCGCTGCTGGTTGCCGGGATCAGCTTTGCGTTCAACGAACGCATCGTCACCCGCTCGACCGCGGCGCTCGGCGCCTGGCAAAAGGTCGAATATAAACGGGTGCCGCCCGACAATGGGGTGCGCAGCAACATCTGGGTCCGCGACGGCGACGACCTGATCAACGCGGCCACGGTCGAGACCGGCGGTCCCGCGATCGTGCTGCGCGGCGTCACGATTTACGAACGCACCGGCGGCGTGCTGTCATCGATGCTGAAAGCCGACAGCGCGCGATCGGTCGCGGGCGGCTGGGAATTGACCGGCGCCACGCGGTTCCTGCGCCGCTCGGGCACGGTCGAGCCGCTCGGC
>Ga0209232_1000411_pt1 | contig 26287 bp, 12 predicted proteins | sample ETNvirenome_2_60_FD_184066 | JGI IMG/M metagenome (GOLD analysis project Ga0209232, IMG submission 184066) | Marine viral communities from the Pacific Ocean - ETNP_2_60 (SPAdes) (version 2) | ecosystem: Environmental > Aquatic > Marine > Oceanic | place: Pacific Ocean | collected 2013-06-22
TCATGTAAAGGTAAATGTAGACTTTTGGATGATTGATGATAGTGATGAGATTGTGTCGTTGAATGGAGACCAAAGACGAACCACCAATTTGAATATCAAAAGGGTGATTGGTACATACGATGATTTTGTGTTGACGGCACTTTCATTACAGAACAACTCAACCGTGTTCATTGATAAAACACAGAAGGAAAGAAAAGACCTTTTGGCTCAGTTCATGGGTATGGGTATTTTTGATTTATTATACACGAGAGCTAGTGAAGAGATAAATGAGGTTTCGGCCATACTAAGAAACTTCAATAAGACAGATTACGATGTTGAACTTGCTGATTTAGAAAAACAAAATAAACAATACAAGGAAGTTCAAAAAGACCTGAGAAGTCAAAAGTCCGTTCTAACCGACAGAGAAAAAGATTTAAGTAATCAGGTCATACAAATGACGAAAAAACTTAAACCTATCGATGAATCAATTACCGATATAGACAAACTAAAAAGTGGTAGAGATGTTTTAGAAGAGGAGTTATTAGGAATTGATACTCGTATGGGTTCTTTGGTTGGTACACAACAAGATAATAAAACTAAACTCAAAGAGTTCAAAAGAAAGATTGATTCCTACTCTGATGATGATGTCAATGGAAAGTATTTACAATTAACTCATCTGCAAGAACATCAAAAAGAAATTAAAGTTGATATTGACAAACTTAAGATTGAGGTCAAGAATAAACTTGATAAAATAGAAACTCTTGGTAATTTAGAATGGGATGATAATTGTGATTTTTGTATGAGTAACCCATTCACCATCGATGCCATACAAACAAAAGAATCACTCAATGATGATAAATCAGTAGCCAGAGAAAAGTTGAGTGTATTGGATGGAATTGATTCACAGATTCAAGAGCTAAAGAATTATCACGAAAAGAAAATTGATTACGATAGAAGTGTTGATGCCCTAAAGGAAATAGAAATATCACAAAACCGATTGGATTCAGAATCTACTCTGTTGAAAGAAAAGAAAAAAACTACTTTATTAAAAATAAAATCTTTAGAAGAAAAGATACAAAAATATCATGATAGTAAAACCGATATAGAATATAATAATAAAGTAGAATCACAGATAGATGAGTTAAAAAATAAGATAGATGATTTGGAATATCAAATCGACACCATCGATGGAAAAATTCAAACAGCTCATGCCGAAATACAAGTGAATGAAACTAAGAAGAAAACTATCTTGGATACCATGAACGAGGTTCAAGAGTTGGAAACCAAATATGAAGCTTACAAATACTACATGGATGCCATCAAACGAGATGGTGTACCTTATGAATTAATTGAAAAGGCCTTACCAACAATTGAGGGTGAGGTCAATGACATACTTTCACAGATGGTCGATTTCAATATATTGTTAGAGATGGATGGTAAGAATATCAATACTTACCTAACCTATGATGATGATAACATATGGCCGTTAGAATTATCAAGTGGAATGGAAAGATTTATTAGTTCATTAGCTATTCGTGTTGGATTGATTAATGTGTGTAATTTACCAAGACCTAATTTTCTAGCCATAGATGAAGGATTTGGTAACATGGATTCTGATAACCTAAATTCTGTTTATATGTTATTTCAATATTTAAAGTCACAATTTCAATTCTGTTTCATTGTATCTCATATTGAATCCATGAGAGATACAGTAGATTCCCTTTTAGAAATAAAAAAAGAAAAAGGATTTAGTCAGATAAACTTTAGTTAGTCCTCAATTGATTTGTAGGTCTATGTTCTCGACTATTCTTTAAATCCATAATATATTTGTTGACGAGTGCGCTCATACTTGTCCTCTCATCCTTGACATGAAGTTTAAACCATAGATATAAATCCCTATCAATGGTGAACGAAACTTTTTCTTTTTTCATCGGTATAATCTCCCTACTTTATCCATACCATAAATATCGAATATCACATATTTTGATATTTATTTAAAACCCATGTGGAGAAGTATCTAAATGTCAGTACCAAGACGATTTAATAGACCTCAAGGTTTAAAGGATATTGATGTCCTAATCGAAGATGACGCTCCTGTATCGATTTATTTCAATATAGCAGAAGTACCTGAGGTAATCACTCAAGGTAAATCATCATTTTTAATTGGTGGTTCTAATTTACTTAAACCTGAAGTCGAAATAAAATTTGAGATAACCAATGATGATACAGGTGCCGTAATCTATACGGAGCCAGTTCCAAATTATCTCGAAGGTACTTCACGAAGGGTTTCAATCGAAGTCTATGATGATGTGGATTTATTCGGTGATGCCACCCTCACCGTAGTTGGTGAGTTAAACCCTTTAAATACAACCGTACCGCCAGAGTTTCTCGATACCTATAATGTAAGATACACAAGAAAGATTTATATAAGTAGTGCTGGGGTAAATACACAACCAATTCTTTTCTTTAATCAACCAAGAATTTCAGTAAATGAAATAGTCAAACCCTATATCACCACAACAATTCCAACTGGCTCCATAAGTAAAACTGGTGGTGTAAGTGGTGAACCGATACCTGAAGATATTGGAAAAACCACTAATATTAAAGAAATAGAAGAGCCATCAAAGTTTATAAAGAAACAGAAAAATACACTAAACAATAAGATGTTTGGTGGAGGTGGTAATAACGCTTTCGTAAATAAGGGAAGAAGAAGGGCCAGAAGAGCATCACCTGATGTTGATAAATTTACCATAACAAATAAGTCAGGTGATAAATTTGATGCCCGTTTTGTTGGTGGTGAAATTAAGATACCGAATCCACAAGTTGATACGGATAAATTTACATTAGAATCCTATCATCAAGTTCCAAGTGAATACAAGTCAGATGTTGAGAATGTAAAGAATCAAGATACACTTGTACCTGAAAAACCATTTACAATTATAGATACACGATTTCCTGAAGATGACCCACAGAGAAATGTAATCGTTCCTTTGGCACCTGAAAACTTAACCTATACCGCATCATTTCAGCCAGTACCAACTCAATCTATTTCTACAGTTAATTTTAGGTCATACGCTGATATAAGATTATCAAGACTAAGAACCTTTAGTGGTGATGTAGATAGAATAAAGGTTTATGCTAGAAACAAAGATGCATTTGGTGATTTTGAGGTCATATCAGACCAACAGATAGAATCACCTGAATTATTATTTGATGTATTTGGTGCAGGAAATCAAAGAATTGGATATTTTTTAAATCAAGATCATGTGAATCGGTATTGGGTATCGAGTTCAAATGCTGTAATTACACAAGATTCCACCTATCTACTCAACTCAGTTGAAGTTTCAGGTTCAAATAGAGGTTACAATAACTTTGTCAGCTTTGAACAGACAGGTTCATTACCAATAACCTACAATAAGGACACCGAATACAACATTACTTTTAACGCTATTGGATTCGTTGGTACAAAGAATAGAATAGATAACTCTACAGAACAGATTGGTCGTGCGGCAATATTCTTTTCAGGTTCAGGTTTTCGAGTTAATCATAATTTTGGTAATGATTTAGGATTTCAATTAGAGGTCAATGACCAACCAGCTTTCTTGAATGTTACTGCAGGTCAATCACAACGAGATTTTGGAACATTGACTGAAATATTCAAACCCCAAACGGATGGAAATGGTGTTTTCAAATTCGTTGTGTTTGGTGGTAGATTTTTCATTTCAGATGTAAGTATAAACCCAGCAACATCTACAGGTTTCTCACCAAATTTTGTACAGATAATAGCACCTGTTCCACCGATGACACAAGAGAGACCTGATGATTACGAATTTATAGCAGAATTTTACGATGTAAATAACAATGTTGCAGAATCAATAGTATTTGCTTCCGCTTCAACATTCGTAGGTGGTAATTCTTACATCGCAGGTGGAGACAACCTACTTAGTGGTTCGATGTTTATCGGAAGTTCCATCGGTGGTGGTATTGAGATGGCTGGTGTCAACTCAGGATTTATAAGAAGTATAGGTTACGAAGGATTTACAAGTGCATCTAATCCATCATTAGGTTCGCCTGGTTTCTTGATGTTTAGTGGTTCGGTACTACCCGATAGTGGAGATGACTATAAGGGTGTAGGATTAGAATTAGTTGGTAGTGGAACTTCATTCTTTAAATTCAGATCTAACCCAAGCGAACTCGATATTAGAACGGATTCATTCTTTATAGGACAAGAATCAATTCAGTTCATGAGTGGTTCAGATGGTAACATTGAAATTAGTTCTTCGTTATTTCATTTAGACCCTAAGAATGAGAGATTGATTATTGGAGCAGATGCGACAATCAACGCTGATTTGACTGTAAATGCACTAAGAACACCTGCACAGATAGGTGGAGCTCCTTCAACCATTTTAAATGCAAGTTCAAGTATCACATCACAAGGTTTTGCAAGATTTGTTTCTGCATCTATTGGTGGATTTCATGTAAGTGATTCTCATATATCCTCAAGTGGATTATTACTGAGAAGTAATGGTCAGATGACAGGTTCAGCTACCTTGATAGGTAATAAATCAGCTGGTCAATTCTTACAATTCAAAGGTTCAACTTTAACCGTTCAAGGTGATATAACCGCTAACAATATAAGAACTCCATCTTCAATTGGTGGAGCACCATCAACAGATGCTAATGCTAGTTCAAGTATTGATTCACAAGGATTTGCAACATTTAAGTCTGCTTCCATAGGTGGATTTACAATTTCAACCACAGAGATAAGTTCAAGTGGATTGGTATTAAGGAGTAATGGACAACTTACTGGTTCTGCGGTAAGTATGTCAGGTACGATTACCGCCGACGCAGGTAGAATAGCTGGTTGGAGAATAGAGGGTAGTAAGTTATCGGGTTCAAACGCTACATTAGACGCTGATGGAGCAGCATTATTTAAATCAGACCAAGGTCCTGGTAGTGATACGACAGCGGCCTTTGACCAACTAAGGAACGAATACTACATAGACTTTACACCTGCTGACCAAGGCAACACACAGAACTTTTTTGTTAAGTTTGGGCCCAACTTTAGTGTAGATAGTAGTGGTGTATTATTTGCAAGTGGAGCACAATTCGAAGGTACGATATCTGCTAGTAAGGGTATAATCGGTGGATTTACAACGGATGAGGATTCACTCTCAAGTACCAATATTTTCATAAGTGGTAGTCCGTTGGCAGGTGGTGTAGATGACCCACGATATATGTTTATCAGTACATCTAATTTTAATGTCAAGGAAGATGGTAGTATTAGTGGTTCCCAAGTTCTTTTTGATGGTGGTAAAGTAGGTGGTTGGAACATAAATGCAAATCAGTTATCTGCAAATAATATTAAAATTAATGCTCAAGTTGGTTATATCGAGGCAGGTGATTTAAATAATGTTAGTGATATCGGTGATTCATCTACTGGATTTTTTGTAAATAAAGATGGTGAGATTTTACTTAAAGCTGGTACGACCGCAAACAAAAATTACATGCAATTCAAAGATGGAACTTTGGACATCAACACCGATAAGGCTCATATTAGTGGTTCCCAAATCACACTAAAGTCACCTGATTTCTTCCTCGGTGATACAAACAACTTCATAAGTGGTAGTGGTGGTCAATTAAAAATACAAGCCTTAGGTACAACTACGATTAGTGGAAGTGCTGTAAATATCCAAACACCTAAGTTCTTTATGGGTGGTGTCAATCAATTTGTTAGTGGTTCGAATGGTAACATAGAGATAAGTTCAAGTAATTTTCATCTTCAACCTGATGGTGATGTCATTATGTCAGGTACAGTTACTGCAGCAGCTGGTACTATTGGTGGTTTTGCCATTACCGATAGTGCAATATCATCCTCTAATGATAAGTTAATACTAAGAGGAGATTCAGGACAAATCACAGGTTCAGATGTATTATTTACTGGTGGAAAAATTGCAGCTTGGAATATAAGTGGTAATAATATATCAAGTGATGGTGGTGGAATCAGATTAAATGGTAATGGAAACAATGCAGAGATATCGATAAACTCACATACCTTTGGTAATGCAGGAATTCAGTTAGGTTTTAATGGTGGAAGTCCAAGATTTTATGTTGGTGATGGTTCTGATAACTTCTTGAAATTTACCACTGGTGGTGGGGTTGATATCAAAACACTTAAATTTGAATTAGATACAGCTGGACTTGAAATATCATCAACCGTACCTTCCATGTCTTTAGGAACTGGTCAAGAAATAATGATGAGGGGTGTAAGTAATAGTCCATACATCGCATTACAACCAAGTGTAACCCTTCAAGATAAAGCTTGGGGAGAAGTAGGAGTATTTCTTGGAGTAGCAGCTGGTTCAACACCACTATTTTCAGTCGTAGGAAGTGGTGGTCATTTAAAATTTAATGGTACTGGATTAGATATAGATTCTGATACATTTAATTTGAATGCATCAACCTTAGCAATCAGTAGTGTTAGTAGTGGTAGTATGGCACTTGGAGCATCACCACCTACAACTTTTGAAAGTGGTAGTGGATTCTTCGTGGATGGAGCAGGAAATCTGTTACTCGGTAGTACGGCAGGTGACTTCTTACAATTTGGGGCAAGTAGTGGAAATCTAATCATTAAATCACAAGTGTTTAGTCTATTTACCTCGACCATTGTAATCGATAGCTCTGTCAATAACGGAAAGATATCACTTGGTTCATCACCTAATACGAGTGTTGCTGGGACGAATAAAGGTGTGTATATGGACGGAACTGGTGATTTCCTTATCAGAGGTAACGCCAGCAACTTCCTTAAATTTGATGCAGGTGGAAATACATTAGAGATTAAATCCGATACATTTGACTTAGATGCTGGAACTATAATCATCGATAGTGCTGGTAGTGGTGTCATGAAATTAGGTGCTAGTGCATCAAGTATTACAGAAACCGCTAACACAGGTGTATTCATAGATGGAGCTGGAAAGTTTCGTGTAGGTGGCCCAACAAGTGGAGATAATTTTATCCATTTTAATGGTTCCCAAATAATTCTCAAATCACCTGATTTCTTCTTAGGAGACGCTACAAACTTCATAAGTGGAAGTAGTGGTAATATGTCGATTCAATCGGGTAATTTTGAATTGGATGCTAATAACATTGAAATATCTTCCGCTCAAGCGTCAATGAGTTTGGGTGAAGGAAAGATTATTTTAAAGGGTTCAGCAACCTCAACGATAAAGGTCGCGGATAAATTTTTAATTTCAAGTGATGGAACGGATGAGTTTTTAGCCATAGGAGATAAAACTTCATTCACGCATTTTGACCAATCCACTACTGGAATGATAATGGGTATGGATGATACCACACCGAAGTTTGAGATAGCCAAAAACTCTGCTAATTACCTTTCATTCGATGGTTCGAACTTCGATATAAAATTATCACAAGGATTAGAATTAGACGCAACTAATATAGAATTAAGTTCCACACATGCATCCATGAGTCTTGGAGAAGGTAAGATAAAACTCGTAGGAGGCTCTACCTCAACGATAGCCATTGGTTCATCAAACGCTTTAACATTGAGTGATGATGGTACGGACAGATTTTTAGTAATTGGCAGTAAAACATCCTTTTCACATTTTAACCAATCTACCGCAGGATTCATCGTTGGAACCGATAATGGTACAACTAAATTTGAATTAGTCGGAAATGCAACAAATTATCTGTCATTCGATGGTACAAATTTCGATGTCAAGTTATCACAAGGATTAGAGTTAGATGCTAGTAATATAGAAATATCATCAACACATGCATCAATGAGTTTAGGTAGTTCTAATGATATTAATCTTGATGGTGTGAATAAAAAGATTACAATTGGTTCTGCTAATGCCGTAACCATACAAGGTGGTAGTACCGATAATTTTATGGTCATGGGAAGTAAGACTTCATTTACACATTTTAACCAATCTACTGCAGGTATTATACTTGGTATGGATTCAACCGTACCAAAGTTTGAAATTGTAGGAAACGCCTCTAACTATCTATCATTTGATGGAACTAACTTTGATGTTAAACTTTCACAAGGATTGGAATTAGACGCCAGTAATATAGAATTATCCTCTACTCACGCGAGTATGAGTATTGGTAATACAAATCCAATCATACTACAATCTACTGGAAATGATAGGGTTTTACGATTCGGAAGTAAAACAGATTTTGGACAGACCACGACCGCTGGTTTTATCATGGGTATTGATAACGGAGTACCAAAATTAGATTTTACAGTTGGAACAAATAATGATAATTTCTTTAGAATAGATTCAAGTGGTGTAGATTTCTCATCGGATAATTTAACCATCAATACCGATAGATTCAAAATTACCACTACGGCTGGTAACGAAAGGATAAGATTCTTTAGTGGAAGTAATGCTGATGCAGGTCGTATAACTGGAGCAGGTGAGTTTGTAAGGATTGGTGAAGTTAGTGATGATGCAAGTGATTTATATGGATTAAAAATTTATGATGGAACTGGTACTGGTTCCGCAGATACTCTTGTAAAATTAGGACAAGATGGAAATGAAATAGCAGGTTGGTCAATCACAAGTGATAGATTAAGTGGTGGTCAGATGATTATCCGAAGTGATGGAACCATCGAGTCAAGTGGATTCGCAAGTGATGTGGCTGGTAGTGGATTTAGGTTAAGTGCTGAAAATGGTGGTTTCTTAGAGGTAGAGAACGCGAAGATTCGTGGTACTATGGCAACTGCGGTATTTGAAAAAGAATCTGTAAACGCTGTCGGTGGTCAGTTATATGTGGCCAACTCAACAACATTAACTGGTTCATCATTTCCAACTACCTTAGCTGGTGGTGGTAGAACAGCTGGTGATTATCCAGCCAATGAAAGTACGATGTCAGTAGAAAATGTCACAGGTTTTGTACAAGGTGAGATATTAAGTTTAAAGAAGGTTACAGATACAGGATTCTCTACTGAGTATGTTTTTGTCAATAGTGCTTCAAGACAGAATCCTTCGAGTGAAACAGATTTTAGTGGTCAATTATATGTGACAAGAGGATACGGAAGTGGTGTGAGCGGAGATAGTGGTTCTCTTGGAGACCAACCTTCTTCAGCACAAGCATATAGTGGTTCTCAAGTTATTGTTTCTACTGGTAGATACATAAGTGGTAACGCACCAAATACAGTTGGTAGTGGTTACATAAGGATGAACGCTAATCCAGCCGACCCGGCAACACCATACATTGACATCATTGAAAGAACTGGTAGTGGAATATATGATGTAGAATTGAAAGCCCGATTGGGTGACTTGAGTGGGTTGTCAAGTGGATTACTATTTGGTGAGACAAATCCTGGTTTTGGATTATTCACAGAAAATGTTTTCCTAAAAGGTGCTATAACAGCCGTAACGGGTTCCATAACGGGTAAGTTATTCGTAGATACCACATCAACTCAGAAGATGATTTTTGGTAAGGCCGTGGATGGTGGAAGTAACGATGGTATCTTTATCAACGCAAACAACTATTGGTACACCGATGGTCAATTTAAAGTTGGAAGTGCTACATATAATCTACAAAATGATTCAAGTGGTAATATTTCAATAAATCCTAAGACCTTTGAATTAGACGCCACAAACATTGAAGTGAGTTCTACTCACGCAAGTATGAGTTTAGGTGAGGGTAAGATTAAATTAGTCGGAGCATCTACCTCAACAATAACGGTTGGTGATACCAACTCTATCAAATTATCCGATGATGGAACCGATAGGTTATTGATAATTGGGTCAAAGACAAATTTTGATGATTTCGACCAATCCACCGCAGGTGTGATATTTGGTACTGATAATGGAACTACTAAGTTTGAGGTGGTTGGTAATTCATCCAACTACATATCATTTAATGGTTCTGCGTTTGATATTAAATCTCAAACATTTGACCTAAATGCATCTACACTAACAATTAGTAGTAATAGTACTGGTAGTATAGCTCTTGGAGCATCACCACCAACCACATTTCAGAGTGGTACTGGTTTCTTTGTAGATGGTGCTGGTAATTTCTTACTTGGAAGTACAAGTGGAAACTTTGTTCAATTCGCGGCAGGTAGTGGTAACCTTACCATAAAATCACAAGTATTTAGTTTATTCACCTCAACAATCGTAATTGATAGTTCGGTTAATAATGGTAAGATAGCGTTAGGAGCTTCACCAAACACATCAGTTGGTGGAACCAACAAGGGTATCTACATGGATGGAACTGGTGACTTCTTGGTCAGAGGTAATGCAAGTAACTTCCTAAAATTTGACGCTGGTGGAAACACATTAGAGATTAAATCCGACACTTTTGACTTAGACGCGGGAACCCTAATATTAGATAGTGGAACCAACAGCGGTAAGATAGCACTTGGAGGAACTCCCCCAACTGCTTACAATAGTGGAACTGGATTTTACGCTGATGGTACAGGAAAGTTTTTAGCAGGAGCACATAACGGAAATAGGATTCAGTTTGATGGAACGAATATTGATATTATAGCAGATACTTTCTTTATTGGAACTACCAATACTCAGTTTATTAGTGGAAGTGACTCCAACATCGAAATAAGTTCTTCGTTGTTCCACTTAGACCCTAAGAATTCAACATTAGTCATAGGTGCTGATGCGGTAATTAATGCTGATTTAACTGCAAATAATATAAGGACTCCCGCTACAATAGCAGGTTCCCAATCAACAAATCAAAACGCGAGTTCGAGTATAGACTCACAAGGTTTCGCAGCCTTTAGGTCTGCATCAATCGGTGGTTGGGATATCGACCCTACAACGATAGCATCTACGGATGATAAGGTCATAATTGATTCATCAAATAAAAGGATAACCATCAACAATACATCCTTTGGAAGTACTGGTATTCAACTTGAGTTCAATGGTGGAACACCGAGATTCTTCGCTGGAAGTACGAGTAAGTTTATCAAGTTTGATGGTAGTGATATTGATTTAAAGACGGAAAAGGCATTTATAAGTGGTTCTCAAATCACATTAAAGTCACCTGACTTCTTTTTGGGAGATTCAAGTAATTTCCTAAGTGGAAGTGGTGGAAATATGGCCATACAATCCAATAACCTTGAGTTAGATGCTAACAATATCGAGATAAGTTCCACCAACGCAAGTATGTCGGTAGGAGAGACCTCTGATGGTGGAAAGGCTATCACACTTGATGGTTCAACTGGTAAAATTCTTGTTGGTTCTCAAGCTAACAAACGAGTGGAAATATTTGGAAATCACGCCAAGGGGTACATAGCAACTGGTAAAACAAGTGTAAGTGATAATACTGAGGGATTTTGGTTAGCAAATAACAACGCTAATCCTGAGTTTAATGTTGGTACTGCTACTAATTTCTTAAAACTATCAAGTGAAGTATTGGATATAAAGGTACAGAAGGCAAACATTAGTGGTTCCGAAATCATATTGAAATCACCTGACTTCTTCTTGGGTGATGTGACAAACTTCATTAGTGGAAGTGGTGGTAACTTATCCATACAGAGTTCAGGTAACACCACACTAAGTGGTAGTTCAGTCAATATCCTCACACCTAATTTTCTCTTTGGTAGTCCAACGAGTAACATTAGTGGAAGTTCGACTGGTCTAGCAATCACAACGAATAACTTCTCCTTAACGGGTACGAACTTAGAACTATCCAATAGTAAGTTCAACATGGGAACACTCTCAAGTGCCACCGACATAGCCGATACCTCTACTGGATTCCATGTGGATTCAAGTGGTAATGTACTGATTAAACAAGGTGGAGCGAACGCTGAATACTTAAAATTCGCAGGTGGTGGATTAGACATAAAGGCAGGTACATTTGATTTAGCAACTAACAAGTTGATTATAGATAGTGGAACAAATAATGGAAAGATAGCTGTTGGTTCCACACCACCTACGGCTCACGATAGTGGAACTGGTTTCTATGTGGATGGTAATGGTAAATTCTTGGTGGGAGCCCACAACGGAAACAGAGTACAATTTGATGGTACGAATATCGATATAATAGCCGAAACATTTTTTATAGGTACTACTTCAACACAATTCATAAGTGGTAGTGATTCCAACATAGAGATTAGTTCGTCATTATTTCACTTAGACCCAAAGAATAATTCCTTAATAATCGGAGCCGATGCTACAATTGAAGCTGATTTAACAGCCAACAATATCAGAACTCCAGCCACGATAGCTGGTTCACAATCAACTACAGCGAACGCTTCAGCAAGTATTGACTCAAGTGGAAACGCAATATTTAGGTCAGGTTCCGTAGGTGGATGGACGATGAACTCAACCACACTTACTGGTGGAGTCGTAACCTTAAATTCTGCTGGTTCGATAGAAGTTGGTGGGTTAGGAGATGCTACAACAACAGGTACAACCAATAGTGGTTTCTTCGCAGACTCAAGTGGTAATGTATTGATAAAAGGTAATGTCAGTAATAATGATTATTTTAAAGTTTCTGCTGGTGGTGGTATTGATATTAAAACACAGACATTTGATTTAGATGCAACATCAGTAATCATCGATAGTAGTGGAGATAGTGGAAATGGTGTAATTAGATTGGGTGGAAGTGGAGGCCCTAATTCACCAACATCAGATACTACTGGTATCTACATGGATGGTGGTGGAGCATTTAATGTTGTTGGAGATACAAACAATCTAATCAGATTAGATGGTGGTAATATGACTTTGAAATCACAAGCATTTGATTTAACAAGTACAAATCTACAACTTAATACTTCACAATTCTATTTAGGAACAATCACGAGTGATAGTGATACAACTGGAGCTGGTGTGTTCATGGATAGTGGTGGACACTTTAGAGTCATTGGAGATGCCAATAATCAACTTATAGTCGATGGTGGAAGTATGACATTGAAGTCCGATACCTTTACCCTTGATGCAGGTCAGTTGTTCATAAGTGACGCCTCCAACAACGGAGAAATTGGTTTAGGTAGTGATGGAAGCACCATGAGTATGACTGCAGGTACTGGTTTTTACGCAAATGGTGGTGGTAACTTTAGAGTTGGAAAGCAAAACGGAGAGGGAGTATCGTTTGATGGTACGAGTTTAGTCATGAGTGCTTCATCTTTCTTGATGGGTTCATCAGGAAGTGCACCACATGACGGAGCATTCATAAGTGGTAGTAATGGTAATTTGGAAATAAGTTCAAGTAAGTTCCATTTGAAACCTGATGGAGATATTATTGTCAAAAAGGTAGATGCTGAAGATGGTTTAATAGCTGGTTGGAGAATCAACGAGAAATACTTTCTTGCAAATACCGAAACAATAGCCATGTTTGGTAGTGGGTCGAGAGCTGGTTCGATTCATGTTGGTTGGAAAGGTGGAGCTCCAGAACTCATGGGAGGCCCTCCTTATTCATATCAAAATGTAATTAATGGAGCTTTTGCTAGTTTAGGTGAAGGTATCGTTCTGAGTGGTTCGGGTTTATTTAGAGCAGGAAGTCCTCAGGGAGAAAGGATAGAATATGTACCTGCGTCAGCTACAGGTCAAATTCAAGGTGGTGGAAATTTAATATTAAGTGCCTCATCTTTTCTACTTGGTACATCAGGTAGTGCACCTCATACTGGAGCCTTTGTAAGTGGTAGTGGGGGATTTTTAGTAATTAGTTCCTCAAACTTCTTCCTAAACCGAAGTGGTGATGTCACCATGACTGGAGATATCACAGCGACTGGTGGTCAAATTGGTGGATTTTCTATTAGAGATGACGGAACAGACAGATTTTTAGTTGTTGGAAGTAAGACAACATTTAGTCATTTTGACCAATCAACTCAAGGAATAATATTAGGAACTGATGGTGGAACTTCTAAGTTTGAAATTGTAGGAGATGCCAACAATTACCTATCATTCAACGGCAGTGGTTTGGATGTAAAGGCTCAAACTTTTGATTTGGCTACCTCTACGATGATTTTAGATAGTGGAACTAATAATGGTAAGATTGCCTTAGGTGCCACTCCACCGACTGCCTACACGACTGGTACTGGTATCTACATGGATGGTCAAGGTAGGTTTAAGTTTGGTAGTTCAGAACCGGGCGGTAAGAATATTAATTATGATGGTACTACCTTACTTGTATCGAGTTCCATACATCTGACTGGTAGTATGACCGTTGGTAATGCTGGAAGTGCAAGTGCTCAACCTGATTCATTCATAGCAGTTGGAAAACCATCAAGTCCTCATAATACCACCGAAGGGTTCGAAGTTAGAAAAGATTACTTCGCAACATACAAGATTACTGGTGGTGAGATACATGGATGTAATACTGGCACCAGCACTCAATGTACAGGACTTGACAGTAGTTGTGGATTAACAGATCATGGTACGAATCTAAGAGCAATAATAGGAGCCGCACATGCGATGTCATATAAACAACATATACTTGACAATGTAGATGGTGCATTTAAGGGTGATACGACCTTCGAAGTACATGAAGACGCCACGATTTTATTCACGAGGTTGGTCACTGTTGCAGCCAGCACAAGCACGGGTCTTGCTGATGGAGATTTTGAAAGTCAGAACACCAACTATGGTTCGAGTTATGGTGGTCATGTTGGGTTAATTGGAAATGCAACTGCTGGAGAGAGTGGATACATAGCCATAGGAAAGGGTATGATGACCGAAATAGCCTATGTGACCGCACAAGTTCCGTCTTATGTACACAACACATCTCTTGGTGGAGTTCGTGGTTATCATAAGATGCATGGGGCAATCATCAACACCTCCAATTCAACAGGACAGCATGATGGTTTCAAACGAAGTATTGACAACAAGGTAATATTTTTCACAAGTTTAAACAACGCCATGTCGGGTAATCCTGCAAACGCAATATTTGTAAGTGGTTCGGGTCATTTTCAAACAGGTACTGGTGACGATAGGTATCCAGCAGGTATAGCATGTTTCGGATACAATGTCACTACCGTAATCAGAGATGTTTTCAACAGAGGAATAAAATATTCAAATTTACTAAGTGAACCTAAAAACAATCCTGAAGATTATGTAGCTAGAGCTGACCATGCCGCTGGTTCTGAAGGTGAACACACAACACAAGGTTGGAATAGTGGAGGATTCGCATATTCTTATTGTTATATGCCATATCCATTCGCACAGCCACATGGTAAGGCTGGTAGTTTGAGTATATCACAGCTCAACGACAGATGGGCCGATAGTGGTAGAAAGATAGTATCATTCACGACCACACCAGTAGTCAGACCTATGGTATTGATGGGTAAGGGTGGAAAAATTATGGCAGTCGATAAGGATGAACCGGGAGCGTTAGCAGGTGTTGGATATAAAATTTATTCAGAGTTTCAAACGGAAAGGGAAGGAGGAGTTGCTGGATATGAATCTATACCAGCTAATTTTGTCTAAAGGAAATCAATATGGAAGTTTATAGAAATCAATTTAAAAAATTCTTGGAAATTCACAAGAAAACAAATGGTGCTAAGGTTTTGCTATTTGGATATAATAAAGTTTGCAATACATGGTTGAATTACTTTCAAACATTCAACCCTTATAACTTTCAGGTTTTGGGTGTGGTTGATTTTGGAATTTCACTATACAAGTCATTTCATGAACCAAGATTGAACAATTGGGATGACACTTACACATTTTCTTGTGATAGAGAACAGATTATCAATTGGATAAATGAATGTGATATGATTATATTCTGTGATTCAGGTACCGCTTGGACTGATGGAAAGAGTAGAACCTTAGATATTATGGGGATGGGGATGTTAGGTTATTACGATGATATGGTATTGACTCATGATTTTGTAAAACAAAAAGTTGACACTCTACATACACTTCTATCAAATCAAAATCAGAGTTGTTATGTTTGGGAGGTGACCCAACACGAAATCGATTTTTATTGGTGGACTGTAAATCAATTTGGAGCTAAGAAAGATAGCCATAAATTAATATGGACAGAAGGATGGTTGTATCATTTTAATAGTCACGATTTTAATGTTTGGAATAGTAAGTATGTATATCGTGCAAATGATGCCGCAAATCAAAAAAGAGTTATGTGGTGGTTTAATGATTATTCTACTATCAAAAATGATAAATCTAAGAATATATTTATCTTGAGTGATAGATGGGCGTCAGGTAAATCAACATTGGCAAAAGAATTGTATTGTAAGGATAGTGGGTCATACGAAATACTCGCTACTGAACAAGTCCTTGAGACTTTAGGTTTGAATTGTATAGGTAATTACAACTTCACATCGAAGTTAGACTACTACAATAACTTAGACATCTTAAATGAAACAAGTTCTAGCTATATAATTCCATTGCAGGGTGCATACAATCCAAACAATAAAAATAGTGGTTCATGGGTTGGTAGTGAATATTTATCTGATATGAACAAAAATATTCGCTCGGTGTCGATTGGTTCTGAATATCAAGATATATTGGGAAGAGACTATGGTGTTGACCAAACACTTGTTTGGGTTGGACATAGTGATACCAATGTTAGTCAAAGTCTAAGGATAGGTAATGTGAATAAAGAAATTAGATTTAGTGGAAGTGTAGATTATTCTACGATGGCCACATCAATTCATAGTGAGTTAACATCATGATTAAACATAAATTTTTTGATGAAGAAAAAAATCTTTTAAAGGTTGAGGTTTATAATAGTGATTTTAATACCATAATATCGAGAAATGTAAAATACATATTTGATGGTGGAGAGTTTGCAGTATCTTTACAAGATTATGATTGGGGATATTTTAATTTCATCGTACTACAAAAAAGAAATTCTATTAATTCTGATTTGAATTCTTTTAAATGTGAAGTTTTTTGTACTTGGAACGAAAAAATAATTTCTACTGCTCAAAGATATTATGATTTATGGGAAAATAAATTAAAAAATATCACTGGATTAGGAATGTATACGGCCCAATTGTGTGTTGGAAAATTAGCACATTTAAATGTTGAGACTAAAAAATTTTATAAATCGAAGAAGGTATTTGTATGAATATATTAAACATAGCACCTACTAATCTAAGTGATAAGCATGGAATCGCTTCTTGGTTTAGGTACTATTTCAAGGGCCTGATAGAATCAAATCATGACCATGATTTATACTTTGTAAGTGTCAAGAATACAGATGGAATTGAGAAAGAATTTACAGATAAATTTTATCATTATGTGATAAATTGGAAATGGGAACAGCTAAATCAAATACTCAAACATAAAAAGTGGGATATTATTCACTGGCATACTACGGTTGTTCTATTTGAAGATGTAGAATTTGAAATGAGATTTTTTAATAAACTATTAGATTTGAAAAGTAAAGGAACAAAAATTATCACCACGACTCATTCCTTACAAAAGAAAGATAACTCCTTTGAATATGCATTACTTGACCCTTTAGATACTGAAGCTTGGCATAAAACATTCAATTCTTATATATTATCTGAGTACTATAATACAAAGATTAGTGAAATGTCCGATGTAGTGGTGTATATTTCTAAAAATGATATGAAAGAAGCAAAACTCTGTGGAGATAATTTTGAAAACTCAGAGGTGATTTACAATTCTATGAACATATATAAGGATTTTAAGATTAAGGATGACTACAAGAAAAACAAGGTGGGATTTTCTCACAGATTTGCCATGAGAAAAAATTGGATGACTTTATTAGATTTGGTTCCATTGAATAAAAATAAAACATTTCATCTTTCAGGTGAGTATTTTAATCCTTTGGTTCACACATTATTGATGAAAGAATCTGATAATGTCATTTTCCACGGTGTATTGGATGAGGTTGGGATGGAGACTATGTTTGAGACTATTGATGTCATGTTGTGTCCAGCCACATATGAACCATTTGGATTCACGGCGTTGGAATCGGTAATTTTAGGAACTCCTGCTTTAATCTACAAGGATACTGGTACATATGAAGTATTGGGGGATTCAAGTTTTTATTTCACATCGGAAGTTCCAATATCTCAAACCTTAAATAATTTTTATAGTACTCCAAATGAAGAAATAAAGGAAAGGGTAAAATCTCAACAAGAACATCTGAAAAACTTCAGTAGTTTGACTTTTATGGTTGATGAATATTTATCTTTATACAGTAGGGTGATGAACTAATGGCATTTACAGATCAAGGAGCGTTTTTAGATACAGCAGAAAGGGTACACATTGGTGGTACTGGCGACCCGGTAATCTCACTCAAGGTAACGGGTGAGATTTACGCGACCAACAACATCACCGCCTACTACTCTTCCGACATTACATTAAAGGATAATGTAAGACCGATAGAAAGTGCAATTTTCAAAGTAAAACAAATAAGTGGTGTAGAGTTTGATTGGAACGAAAAGTCATCTCCATTACAGCAAGAATTAGGACACGATGTTGGGTTGATAGCCCAAGAGGTGGAAAAGGTTTTACCTGAAATCGTTATAACTCGTGATGATGGAATTAAGGCCATACAATACGAGAAGGTAGTACCATTATTGGTTGAAGCAATTAAGGAACAACAGACTCTCATAGAAGACTTGTCCAATAGATTAAAGGTATTGGAAGATGGCACTCCAAGACGGATTTAAGATACTCAATGTCCAAATCATAAATGGTGGTGGTGGTTTTGCAGGCTCAACAACATACTCATTATCATTTAGGGATACGGTTGGTCAAGGTACGGACGCGGTTGGAACCGTAACCACAAACTCAGCTGGTACGATTATCACCTCATCAATAAGTAATAGAGGTAAAAATTATTCAAGTGGTAGTTGGGAAGGATTGGCAAACAACACAGGTACACCTGCCATAAAAGGAAACTTTACAACGATTGGTGTGTTAGATGCACCAGGTAGTGGTGCAGTCATATTACCCGTAATCGGTATGGATACTTCTATGAGTATCTCGGATATAAATGTTGAACGAGGTTTTTCAGCCAACACGGCAAATAGTGACATACATGATTTATATCAGGATTTTTCCTATGTTGGTGGTCATACTGGTTTTGCAACAAGTAAACCAAATTATGATTGGTATAGTGGAGGACCTGTTAGTGGTGCTTTCAATCAAGACAATGTCATAAGGTTTGATGAATTCTATGGTACGACATACGATTCCTATGGTGGTTCTGGTTGTATGGTCGTGGGAACGAGAATAAACATGCCTGATGGTTCGACAAGGAATGTTGAGGATTTAAATGTAGGAGATTATGTTCTTTCCGCACAGATACCTAATGTTCCGTTAGATTTTGACGCCGAGGATACTTGGAAGGAATGGGTTGGAGTTCCACATGGAAACCCACCCAATTCTAATTGGGGAACGGACTTCTATGATATGCAGGAGTTGAATAGGTCTAATCGTGTTAGTTCATCTGTGTTTGACATTTACTATGATTACTACGATTATTATTTTCGTGTGAGTACTAACTTGTTGAGAGACCTAAATGTCACATGGGAACATCCATTCTTTGTACTTAGAAATGGTTCTTATGGATTCAAGAGAGCACTTGAGTTGCAGGTTGGGGATAGGGTTTTCCAACCAACTAACTACTTCACCGAAATCACAGGCGTGACGAGGGTTGATGAGAAAGTTGAAACCGTAAACATAAATGTTGAACCATATGATGTTTATTTTGCAGAAGGGATTTTATTACACAATGTTCATGATAAGGGTGGTTAATGAGTTATGATGTATATTACTCCACTGGTGGTGGGAGTATGGTTTATGGTGGTAGTGATGTTTGGGTTAATAATTGGTTACGAGAGGTAGCACCAAAGCTCAACCATCCAAGCAAGTTATTGATTCACAGAAGAAGACCTGATGGGAGAAAAATAGAGTTTGAATCTCCGATAGAGATATTATGGCAGGGAGACGACCCTAAGAAGTTTGACACCTATATGAACGAATGTAGGAGACTACACATACTTCATGGATACTACACACCACACAAGTTGATAACCCAAAACCAAGACAGGCTATCCAGCGTGGTCATCCATGTGAGCACGGATTTATCCCTCAAGGCTGGATTTCAGTTGGGTGTTCCAAAGTTGAAACACTTTAGTGCGAATCCAAAGTGGGAAAGACAGGTTACCAAGATGGCCGATAAGGTAATATGGATTGGTTTGGATAGAATTCCTCTACATGATGAGGTTGATGTTATTGATATTCCAAACTACTACGAATTTAAAAATAATTTATCATGTAACGAAAGTAATGTCGTGGGATTTGCAGCTCGATGTGAGACAAGAAAGGCCCCACACTTCTTGGATGGAATCGATAGCCTGGCGTTCACAGATATCAAGGATTGGAGATGGTGGAGGGCACATTACGAATGTATGTTTGAGAAGACCCGTCTGTATCAGTTCAACTACAATAACCTACATAGATTTTACGGCCGACAAGATTGGGGTATTTCACATAGCTGTCATATAAACGAACCCTTTGGGTATTCAATATTTCAAGCATTTGATTATGGTAAGTTACCAATACTACAATTGGATTGGATAAAAGACTTCAAGTATCCGTTTAGGTCATTTACCAAAGAACAATTCAAGGAACAGGTTGATAACATATCGAATCTGTCCGTACAAGAGAGGAATGATTATCTTGATGATTTTAGGGAATACCTAAGACGATACGATAATAAATCAGAATGGACGGATAAATATTTGGAAATATATAATTCTTAATATTTATAGTAAACACATTTTTTTAGGAGACTTTTTTGGCAACACCACCAGATGGAACAAAATTATCATTAGGAAAACTCGGTAGGGCAACCGCCGTAGATAATTCTAATTACACTTCTAAAACAAGTCTGAATAGTGCTGGTAGGGATAGTGGAACTGCTAGAACCAAGTTGAGTGAATTTTATCTTGAGTCTGTAGATAACTCTATCGATGGATATGCTTATGTTGATGAACAAACTAACGAAACCTACACCATGACATTCACAAATAGTAACACACTTTTCGATAGTAGGGTCAAAACAAGACATCAGAATTTTACTTGGACGACATCAAACTCAAGTTTATTTGAACTACAATCAAATCAAGATTTTTCAGCACAATATAACGCACAGGCAATAGCAGAAGTTGCAAACACTGGTTTTATATCTAAATCATTTGAAGCCAACATAGTAACTGATGGTGATTTCGGTAGTTGGACAAATACATCCAATTTAACTCATTGGACAAGAAGTGGTAATGTCATTCAATTAGTTGATGTTAGTGGTGACGCGGGATTTACTAAGGCACCAAGTGGTTCCAATCCTTACATGGTAAAATTTATATCACAAGGTGGTTCAATATCACAAACAATTACTGTAAAGGGAAACTCCGTATACGAAATTGTTTCTCATGCATCATCATCAGCTGCAAATGATTCCAACATAGAATTAGAAGTTAGTGGAGCATACACACAAGAAACCCATAAGGCAATAATAGGTACTGATGGAACTTGGGGAAAGTTTAGGGATGATTTCTATACGAGTGGTTCATCAAATGTAGACCAAAATTTGAAATTAACATTCACCGCTGTTTCTTGTTCTAACGCGAGCACAGGACCTTTGTTGGATGCAGTATTTTTAAGAAGATGGGAAGGTGCTAACTTTAGTGACCAAGAGGTTACCATAAGTGGTAAGTTCCACGAGGACGGACAATCTGATGGGTTTAACGACCATGCCACGAGATACAATACGGCCATTCAAAAGACAGTTGAGGTACAAGATACTTATGGTGGATTGTCGATTGCCTGTTTTCTACCAGGTACATTAATCCATATGGCAGATGGGACTACAAAGTTGATAGAAAATCTTAATGTTGGTGAGGAAGTGTTGAGTATAGATTTACCTAATCTACCTGATGAAGATTTAGGTAGGGAAATTTGGACAAAATTTACGATGAGAGCCATGGATGCTACTGAATTGGAAACTTTGATGTCTACCAACTCATCAACTGCCACAGTCGAGAGTTTATTTTATGATTTTAGACCAGGCTACATGAGTATAAATGATGATGAGATAAAGGTCACGATAGACCATGAATTTTGGGTATTTCAAGATGGATTATGGAGATGGAAAAGAGCCCAAGAGTTGCATGTTGATTCTCAACTATATACCTCATTAGGTGAAACAAAAAAAATTGATAGTATAGAATTCATAAGTGGTGATGTCGAAGTAATTCAGTTCGATGTTGAACCATTGGATGTTTACTTTGCTGGTGGAGTATTAGTGCATAATAAAGGAACGGATTCCGATCCTTCTTAATATATATTATTGGAGAATAATAGGTTTTAAATGTCAGTTTTAAATCGTGGTTGGTTATACGACTCAATAACAAGAAATCAAGATAGTGGTTCAGTTTCATATCGTTGGACTCATGGAGCTAATGATGTGTATATGGGTGCTGGTATCATGTACTTTTCGATACCATATTTCCTTAAGGCCGAAACTTGTGTATGTTTAGGAAGTGGTGGTGGATTTGTTCCAAGACTCATGACCGATTGTATGTGGGAACTACAAGAAACAAATATGATTGATATGGGTGAGGTTTATGTGGTTGATGCAACGAATGGTGTAAATGGTGAGGTTGATTGGAATGAAGGTGATAGTTTCTTAAGGGAAAAGTTCAACCCAAAGTTTTTAAATACCACTACAGAAGAGGCCTTTTATAAATTTTTTGTAAAAAGGGATATAAAAATAGATTACCTGCATATAGATGCAGACCATACCTATGAGGGTGTGAAGAAGGATTTTGAGTTATATTCAACATTGATGAATGAAAATGGAATAATAAGTATTCATGACACCGACAAAAAATATTGGGATAACTTTGAAACCTATGATGGAGAACCCCATGATACTTGTTACGGCCCATCAGATTTTATTAAGGAGATACCCATCGAGTGGGAAATATTTAACCTTTTTGACCACAGAAACAAATCTGAAAAATTATCAACAACTGGATTAACTTTACTGAGAAAACATAATGATTAGTTTACCACATTCTATTACAAAACTTACCGATGATGACATCAAAAATATTAATAAGTTATATCAACACTGGGACGAACCACAACATGAAGTTTGGGTAGCAGAGGCGATATCCGAAAAGACTAGCGAATATATAGAACATTATTGGAAAGAGTTCGAGTCCTTAACCCAAAGTCATGGTGTTGGCCCTAAGGCAGCAGAAATTTGGATTCGTTCGCAACTTGAAGAATGGCAAGGGCATGAATCCGAATGGGTTAACGACAGACTTCGTGAGTATGTACCAAGATCATTTGAAGAAATGTTAGATACCCTTATTTGGTTGGAACAATGTGAAACACATAGATCCGAGTTTATTGATAATAGTTTATCCTTTTATAAAAATAGAGGTTGGGATATACCAAGTGCCCAAGAAGAATGTGAAGAAAGATTGATACTTGAAGAATGTGAGAAATTTAGGTCAGAATTTGTTGATAGGGAAATTCAAAGATTAAAAGATGAGTATCTACTAAGGAATCCGAAGGAAGAGTTCAAGAATAGAATGGACTTGCAATATTTTGAAAATGAGGTCAAGGACAAGGATAAGATAGCAAACAAGGACACATTTTGGGATATGGTTTCGATACATGGTTTAGAAAACAATCAGGTACTCAAGGAAGAATTAAACAAGGTCGGTAATGGTTTTTGTTTGGCAAAGTGGAACCAAGTAAGTATTCTCTTACAGACTGGTCAGACACATAGCTGTCACCATCCAACACCTCATGTTGTTCCTATGAAAGAATTGGAAGCAGACCCATCGGCACTTCACAATACACACCACAAAAAACTTCAAAGAAAATCTATGTTACAAGGTGGTAGACCACCTGAATGTGATTATTGTTGGAATGTAGAGGATTCTAATCCTGATTCCTTTAGTGATAGAGTTTTCAAAAGTGGTGAGGCTTGGGCCTTTCCATACTTTGATAAGATTAGGAAGTCTGACCCGATGGAAAGCATTCAACCAAGTTATGTTGAGGTAAGTTTTTCGAATCAATGTAATATGGCCTGTGGTTATTGTGATGTCAAGAGTAGTTCAAATTGGCAACATGAGATAAGCAAAAAAGGACATTATCCAACGAGTGGAATGTACAACAATACGGAATGGATGGAACGAGACGGAATTGTTCCCATACCACATACAAAACCTAATCCATATAGGGATGCATTTTGGAAATGGTGGCCTAACTTATTTCCAACACTACATACATTTAGGGTTACTGGTGGGGAACCTATTCTACATAAAGATATGTTCAAGGTTCTTGATTACATCATAGAGAATCCAAAGGTCAATCCCATGATTGAGATGTCGGTAAATAGTAATTTATGTGCACCACAAGATATGGTAGAGGAGTTCATTGACAAGGTAAAGTTTATTACAGAAAATGACTTGGTTTGGAATTTCGCATTATTCACGAGTATAGAATCTTGGGGAGCACATGCAGAATATATGAGAGATGGAATGGATACCGAAAGGTTTTGGAATAACTTGGATATGTTTTTGACAAGATGTGAGAAGCCCGAGGCCACCATTATGGCAACCTATAACCTTACGAGTGTTCCCACATACCATGAGGTTATCAAAAGGGTTTTCGAAATTAAAAAGAAACACTATAATGGAAAACGATATAGACACTATAGTGTGATATTGGATACATCTTATCTTAGACAGCCTGAATTTTTACAGATTAGGTTATTATCTACAAAATGGATTGATAAGATTAGACAAGATGTTGAATTGATGGAAAGTTTAAGTGAGGAAAAATACACCCATATCTACGGACACGGACATTGTGGATTTTATGACTTTGAAAGGGAAAAACTTCGTAGATTGTTAGATTGGGTTGATGCACCATTGGATGATGTGAATTGGTTGATTAAAATGAGAAAAGATTTTGTACTGTTCATAGATGAGTACGATAAAAGACGAGGAAAAAACTTCAAAGAAACTTTTCCTGAAATGATTGACTTTTATAATATGTGTAAAGGATTGTTATGAAAAAATTGACAACAAAACAATATGAAGATTTCTCGATGGGCGGGAAAGTTCCAATTATAAGTGAGACCGATAATGATGATATTCATGCAGAAAGTGGTGTATATGTAATAGAGGATAAAAATATCAGTAAAATGATGAAGGCCATATCTGATAAAAAACATATGAAGTTATCGAAAGATGGTAAGTTAGGTTCATCATACAAAGAAGTTGATGTTTTCTTCAGGCTTATCTGTGATGGTGACAAGGGATATGACTTCAAAGGTAAGAATGTTCTAATTGTTGGAACTTCTAATGGATGGTATGAGGCTTGGGTTCTTGCATATGGTGGAACACCTTATGTTCTTGAATACATGAACATAGAGTATGATGGTGATAGAATAAATTATATAGATATGAAACAGGCTAAAAAATTATCCAAGAAAAAAGATTTTCAGTTTGATTATTGTATATCCTTTTCTACATTTGAACATTCAGGTCTTGGTCGTTATGGAGATGAAGTAGACGCTGATGGTGACTTGAAGGCGATGGATGAGGTTCGTGATTTACTACCAATCGGAGGACAATTGTTTTTGGCGGTTCCAATCGGAGTTGATAGAGTCGTATATCCGATGCACAGAATTTATGGTGCTGAAAGGGCACCTTACTTATTCAACCAATGGCACTTAAAGGGTATATCAGGTTTTTGGTGGTTTCAGTTCAAGGGTGATTTTGGAGTTGGACACCAACCTATCTTTATTTTGGAAAAAGATAATGAGGTTTTTTACAATGTGGATTTTTATAAAGATTTGATTAGATTTGGAATGGTTTCTCATATTGCAAATATGTTAGATATATTTTAATGAAACCAAACCTCGTAACAGTTTGTGGCCACAACACAACTATGTTAAGACATATGTTGAATCACTACAAGGATATTATTGATGATATTTTCGTTGTTGTATATTTATCATCAGACAAAGATAAGGTTTTATCAGAAGTTAGAGAAATCACTCGTGACTTAAATGTGGATATCCATAAACAAATTATTGAAGAACCATTTAATTGGGAAAGGGTTACAGATTTATACAATGAAACAAAGTTGTTAAAACCTAATGATTGGTGGATAGTTGCAGATGATGATGAATTTCATGTATATCCGAAACCAATAAATGAACTGATAGAACATTGTGAGGAGAATGGTTATCAATTTATTACTGGAGCGTTTTTAGACAGAATAGGTGAAAAGGGTACATTTCCAAAGATAGATGATGATAGTGATATTTGGAA
>Ga0209232_1000412_pt1 | contig 26276 bp, 43 predicted proteins | sample ETNvirenome_2_60_FD_184066 | JGI IMG/M metagenome (GOLD analysis project Ga0209232, IMG submission 184066) | Marine viral communities from the Pacific Ocean - ETNP_2_60 (SPAdes) (version 2) | ecosystem: Environmental > Aquatic > Marine > Oceanic | place: Pacific Ocean | collected 2013-06-22
AAACAACAAAAACAGAAAGGGGGAGCGAAGACTTTGGGAAAAGTGACGTTAAAACAGGTTCTACAGGAACAGGCAGTGAATCTAATGTACTAACTGGTGCTGAAGTAAAAAACACAGAGGGGTTTGAACCCGAAATTTTAAAAATTACCGATGAAGAAGTTGCAAACTATAGAAATCGTTTTGCTCTTACAGATGTGTCTGATGCAGATATTCGTAAAAATGATAAAGAAGGGTTAGAAAATTATACAATAAGAAGAAGAGAAATAGAAGAATATGATAAACAATCAAGAATAAGGGTAGCTGATAGAGAATTAAATATTAAAATAAATAAAGCTAAAAAAGAATTAAATATTAAAATTCAAAAAGAATTAACTGAAGGAGAAAAACGAATATATAATAAAACAAAAAAATATCCATCTAGAATTTTAGAAAAATATAAAACAGAATTTGAAGATTTAGGACAAATTTAATTATGCCAAAAACTAGAGTAAAAATGCCTAGCGGAGATTACATACAAGTTGAACATCTTGAAGGTGCTACAGATCAAGAAATTATAAATCTAGCTAAATCTCAAACTTTAAATGTGAAAAAAAATGATGTTAGCATAGGAACAGATTTAAAACGTGTATTGCTTGATACTCAGCGTGACGTAGTTAGTCTTATTGACTATTTGCCCGGCGATGCTTTTGATACTGACGAGATGAGCGACCTTGCAAAACAAAGAGAGCTAAGCAGGCTTGCAGGTTTTGGATATTTAGATACTGCTAAACATATTGATCCAGTAACAGGAAAGATAAAAGCTCCTGAAACTGCTGTAGGTGTGGCGGCTTCTATTGTACCTTACATTGCAGGAACAGGTGCGCTTGTTAAAGCAGTGCCAAAACTAGCCATGAAAGTTTCTCCAAAACTTGCTAGTCGTTCTGTTCCTAAAATAGCTCAATACACTGCGGCAGGTGCGGCCACTTCCCAAGTATTAACTGATTTAGATACTAATTTATTTAATGCTATATCTGAAGCATTTCCAGAAGGAACCGAAAATACTGTAATAGATGCACTAAAAGCAGATGCTAATGATACTCAAACATCTAAAAGACTTAAATTATTAATAGGTGATGTAGGTGTAGGTGCTATGCTTGAAGGATTATTTAGAGTTGCTCCTGCAATGAAAAATATAATTACTGCAAAAAATCCTACGGCTGATGATGTTGTTGAAGGTTTAATGGGCAAGGCTGAAGACCTAACTAAAATGAGTTTACGTAGAAGCGATGCCGAAGCTAAAGCAAGCGGAATTGAAACTCCAATAAGAACAGACTTACCTACTGAAAAACAAGTATTTAAACAATCTGCTAAAGATTTAGAGCAGATAGAGGCTCAAAAAACAGAGGGTAAAAAAGGTATAGAGTTTGCTAAAGCTAAAATAATGCAAGTTAAACAGCAATTATTTACCTCAAGAGGTTATGCGCCTTCTAAAATGTTTGACATATTTAATCAAACTCAAACTCAACAGCGATCAATGATTATTGAGTCTACTCAAATTGCACAACGATTAAATAATTCTTTAAAGTCTTTATCAGATAAAGCGGCTCAAACAGCTAATAGAACTAAAGCCCAAGAACTTTTAACTACTGATATATCAAGATACACTGTTCTCCCATTTGAAGAACAAGTAGAAGCCTTAATAAAAGGAGAAGGAATTACAAAAGGTGTAGCTGAAGCAGTTTTAGATGCTCGTTATTTAGTAGATAAATTATCTAAACAAATTGTTGGCAGTAAAGGATTTTTAAAAGAAACTACTGAAAGTATTGAAAGCAACATTGGTGAATATTTAAGAACATCTTATAAAGCTTTTGATGACTCAGCTAATTTTGTTGTTGATGATGTATTAAAAAAAGACGCTATTAATCATTTAACAGATGTTAGACTTGCAGAAGCTTTAGAAAAAGGAATTAAAAGAACTACAACTCAAGCAAGACGTATAGCTACTAGAGACATAAACGAACTTTTAGGTAAAACTGATAAAAAAACTTTTAATTTTCTTACACAGGTTAAAAAAGTAGGAAAATTTCATAAGAAAAATGAAAATTTACCAAAGCCTATTAAAAAATTATTAGGCGAAATTGAAGACCCTGCTGAAAACATTATACTTAGTGTAAGTAAAGCCGCACGTATTTATGAGGTTAATAATTTTTATCAAATAGCTAATCAACTTGGTAAAAGCGGTAGATATATACAAGGCCCAAAAACTAAAGCTGTTGAAGAAGGTGTTTTAACAACTAAAATAACAGGCACTAATTCTATTTTAGATGGTAAATTTACTACTCCTGAAGTAGCTAAATTCTTAAATAGACAAGAAGAAACATTTAAATTTTTAAGTGAGAATACTAACGGAGCCGCCGAAGCTTATAAAGTATATTTAAGATATAAAGGTGCGGCACAGGCATCTAAAACTGTATATAGTCACGTCACAGCTTTGCGAAACATTTTAGGTGGGGCGCAGTTTGCTGTAGCTAATGGCAATTTATCTGCTCTTAATCCTCTTTCTAAAAATAGAGGCCACATGAAAATATTGTATAATCAAATAAGAGGGCTTGGAAATAAAGAGTTAGATGAAGTTTATAAAAAATATGTTGATTTAGGTGTTATAAATACTAATGTTAAAGTTAATCAATTTAGAGAACTTATTAAAATTTCTTCTGAAGATTTTGGAACTAATAAAGTAACTAAAATAATGGAAAATAATCCTGTCTTAAAAGGCATGGAAAATTTTTATATGGCAGGCGATGATTATTTTAAAATGTCTGGCTTTGTAAAAGAATTAGAAATTTTAAAAAAAGCTAGACCAAATGTTTCTGTAGACATTTTAGAACGCGAAGCCGCTGACATTATTCAAAATACAATTCCTAATTATGATAGAGTTTCTAAAGGTTTAAAAAAATTAAACTATCTTCCAATAGGAAATTTTATATCTTTTCCTGCTGAAATAATGCGTACAAGTTATCACATTGTTAAGCAAGCAAGTAAAGAAATAAATTCAGGAAACACTGCATTAAGAAATAGGGGACTTCAAAGACTAGCAGGGTTTACTTCTGCTATGGTAGGAGTTGGAGAAGCTTCTAAATTATCTGCAAATTTATTAGGTTGGACAGAAGAAGAAAGAAGATACCATACAAAATTAGCTGAAGGCAAATATGATAAAAATAGTAATTTTATTTGGTATCGAAAAGACAATGGAGATATTACAAAAGTATCTACAAAATATTTAGATTCTTATAATACAATTAAAGAACCCGTATTAGCGGCATTAGACAGAATTGTAGAAGGAGAGCTTAAAGGCGAACAACTGGATGATTATATACTTAATGCGGCTAAAGATGGTATTTTCACTTTAGGAACTCCGTTTTATTCTGAATCAATTGCTACTAAAGCAGGATTAAATGTAATAGAAGCAATGCGATCACCTGAAGGAAAAACTTCAGACGGTAAATTATTACTGCCTCCTAGCATGGATACAGGCGATAAGATTGTAACTATTATGGGATTGTTTTATAACTCTATTGAGCCCGGAACTGTTACAAGTCTTAGAAAACTTAACGACTATGTAGACACTTATACAGGAGAAGAATTAGAAAAATTAGGCCCAGTAAATAAACAAGCTCTTATTGCAAACATGACAGGTATTAAGTTTACAGATCATAATCCTGACACAGCTTTAAATTTTGCTGTTTCAGATTATAACAAAAAAGTAAGAGCTAATATAAGACCATTTTTTAAAGTTCAAAAAGATTCTTCTATTTCAATGTTAGAAAATTATATAGCTCGTCAAAGTAAAAATTATGAGTATCAACAAGAACTTTTTGAAAAAGTAAATGCACACTCTGCAATTTACGGAAGATACTCAACTTATGACATTTTAAAGAAAAGCGGATTATCAGTACCTGCAATAGAAAATATGCTAGAAGGAGTGTTTAAACCTTCTAAACCTCCAGTTGTAGATGAAAGAATAGAGAAAATTTTAAAGTCTTCTATTTCTGAAGATGGTAATATTTACTCTGAAATATATAAAACAAATCAAGAATATAATTCTGTATTTAAAGCTTTACAAGATTTAACTTTATATGATGAAGCAACTTTAAATCCTTTTGATTTAGAAGACGAAACGTATGAAAGACTAGGTAAAGCTATGGGCGGCGAGGTATCTGAAATTGTTCCTAACGCACCTGTTGAGCCTGATGAGCGTATAAACAAACTTACAGGGATACCCTACAACGAAGAAGCAGGAACAGCTTACATGGACGAAGATGACCCTATGCGGTTGCTGAGCATGGCTAAAGGCGGCAAAGTGTTGAAACAACTAAAAAGGAACTGTGCATAAATGAAAGACGATTTTAAATACTTTAAACTCTCAGACTTTGATTGCCAAGAAACAGGCGAAAACGAAATGGACGAGGGCTTTATACAAAAACTAGACCACTTGCGAGAGGTGTGTGGCTTTCCGTTCCATATAACTAGCGGCTACAGGAGTCCCAACCACAGCATAGAAAAAGCAAAAAAAATTGGAGGCACACATACCCGTGGGATTGCCGCTGACATATATGTGAACGGTGGACGACAGCGTATGCAGATAGTAAAACATGCGTGTGCAATGGGCTTTGTAGGCATTGGAGTTGCAAAGGCTTTTGTGCATGTAGATATGCGAGATGATTTTAAACCAGTACTTTGGTGCTATTAATTTTAAAAACTAGGAGATATAAAAAATGTCAGAGAAAGGTATTGTAATCCCAACATGGGCCATTCCACTAGTAGTCAGTTTATTTGTCGGTGCTATATCCTATGGTGCGGCACAAGCCAATGCTGAATCTACTACTAAGGAAGTCAAGCGCATTGAAGTAATAGTCAAAGAAACTGCTAAGAAAGCACAAGAGAACGGCCAAGCTCAAGCTGTAACAGAAACTAAGGTTGATGCAATTGTTGAGTCATTGGCTAGACAGGAAAAGATACAAGAAAAAACTAACGAGCAGATACAGGCGTTAGTACAGGCTTTATTGGCTAAGCAATAATGAAGATGGTGTTTGCTCTGCTGTTTTTTGTCGGCGGTGAGGTAGTTGAAGAGAAGACACTTTATTATTTAAAGAAGTCGCACTGTATTTATATGTGTCAAGAACTATCAAGACCTAGCAACAAGTACGAACCCGTTGACTGCAAATGTCAGGTTCAGTGGGTTGATGTTAATAGTACGGTAATACGATGAAACAATTGGTGTTTGCATTAATGTTAGAAACGCTTACTGCTGACGGTCTTGTAATAGAGACAGAAGAATATGGTGTGTGGGCAGATGTAAACAAATGCACATACTTTAGTAGAAGCATTAGCTTACAAGGCGTTGAAGGCACAGCAGGAATTACATTTAAAGAAGCATACCCTGTACCTGTAAGGGCTTATTGCAAGCCTAAGTACGTAGACCCTGAAACTACGGAGATATTTGAATGATTAGTGGTCAAGATTGGTCGGACAGCGCAACATGGTGGGGTCTTGCATTGGCAATGATTCCTTTTTGTGGGGCAGTATACGCTTTAATTTTTAGGTGAGAATATGTTAGAACAATTAATAGGGCCAGTGTCAGGACTCTTGGACAAGTTCATTGAAGACAAGGACAAGAAGGCGGCACTAGCGCACGAGATAAGTACGATGGCAGAGCGACATGCTCAAGAGCTTGCCAAGGGTCAGTTAGAAGTTAACAAAACTGAGGCGGCGCACAGAAGCCTGTTTGTTTCTGGATGGCGGCCCGCAGTTGGTTGGTGTTGTTGTATGGCTCTACTGTATAACACAATTTTATCGCCAATACTGGGCATATGGTTTGTTGTGCCAGAGGTTGATGCTTCATTACTAACACCTGTCTTAATGGGCATGTTAGGTTTAGGAGCTATGCGTACAGTAGAGAAAACAAAATCAGTAGCGAGGAATAGTTAATGCCTGCAAAAAAGAAATCAACAGTCAACAAGGCGGGTAATTATACCAAGCCTACAATGCGTAAGAACTTATTTAACAAAATTAAAGCAGGTTCTAAGGGCGGCAAAGCAGGGCAGTGGAGCGCACGAAAGGCTCAGATGCTTGCCAAACAATACAAAGCTAAAGGAGGCGGGTATAAATGAAAGTTAAAGCACCTAAAGGTCATCACTGGATGAAGCAAAAAGATGGCACAATGAATCTAATGAAGCACACTGGCAAGTTTGTTAAGCATAAGGGCGCTTCACTTGAAGCTAATTTTAAAGTACAAAAGGTTCATAAGAAATAATGGCACTTAAAAAATCTCAAAAGTCTTTAAAGAAATGGACAAAGCAAAAGTGGACTACTGCATCTGGAAAGCCTAGCGGTAAAACTGGCGAAGTCTATGCGCCTAAAAAGACTATACAAAAACTTAAATCAACTGCGGCAGGTAGAAAGAAACTTGCGGCGGCAAATAAAAAGAAAAGAGAAGCTACAGCCAAAGGAAAACAACACGCTAAGCATGGCCTTCATAAAGGAAAGAAACGATGAGAGAAGACTACAAGAAAGGCGGTAAAGCTAAAAAGAAAAGAGACCCAAGACTAGAGAGGGCAGGAGTTAGTGGATACAATAAACCGAAACGTACCCCCAAGCATCCAAAGAAAAGCCATGTTGTCGTGGCGAAAGAAGGTGACAAAATCAAGACGATTAGGTTTGGAGAACAGGGGGCAAGCACCGCAGGAAAACCCAAGGCGGGTGAATCTGACCGTATGAAAAAGAAACGAGCCTCTTTCAAAGCTCGTCATAGAAAAAATATAGCTAAAGGCAAAATGTCTGCGGCTTATTGGGCTAACAGAGAAAAGTGGTAGGCTATGAAGAGGATGTGGACACTGTGGGCTTTAAGCCTAGGCGAAACAGTGGATAACACATCTTCTGATGCCCATACTGTAGCTGTAATAAAGACAGTACTGGTTGTTATTAATTTGTTTTGTTGTTTTTGTATTATATATAATACTTTTGTAGCTTAATTTACAACGTGATTAAGCGCACTCAACTCTGACTCTAAGAACTCGTGGATTTCTTCTAGTTTAGGCTTAGTTAGCAAGACTATTTTACGCATGAGTTCTAGTTCATCATCTTTAAAGGCTTTATGCATATCCTTTTCGGGAATGCCGCTCATTTCTGTAACGACATGCCCGTCAGAATTTATTAGTATCTTGAATCCTAAGACATTAGCTTCTTTAGATTTCACAAGCACCACCTACACAAGCCAACTCCTGTGAGCCTGTAGTATTATCCTCTTGTTCAAAACCTCCTAGGTCTTCCCAATCAACGCCCTTTGGCATAGAAGCTAATAGCTGTTTATATTTATCGGAATCTATGTCCTCATAAGGAGCTTGCTGATATACATGATCACTGTATGGAAGTAAGCTAATACCACTACACAAATCAAAGTTTTCCCAAATCCACTGCGCTACCTGAAGAAACTCATCGTCTGTGTAATAAACTGTGATACTTGGTTTATGTTCGCACCAATGATTCTGATATGTTTTCCACAAAGCTAATTGTTGCATAGCTCCAACTTGTTTAACTGTTGTACTAGTCTTAGGAGACTTCACAGGAAAACTAAACACAACTGAAGACGGCGACATAACGTCTTGCTCTACTGGGAATCCTGCTTGCTCCATAAAGACTGCAAGTGGGTCTTTCTTATCTGAACGTACTCGTCTAATGTAGTGCTTAGAAAAACGAGGATGAATACCAGAGGCACTATCAACAAGCTGAGATACAGTACCGCTTGGCTTAACACAAGTAATAGCCACAGACTGATTGATTCCAAGCTTCTCAGCCCACTTCTTATTGGTTTTAATAGCGACATTCTTTAACTCCTCTAGCCACTGCGCTGTTTTGTCTGATGACACCCCCAAAGTAGGATGATCCATAATTCCTGTCATGCTTAAACCTAACAGTGCTTCTTCTTCTGTGTTTCGCTTCCAAACATTCCGCAAGTAACGGAAGTCTGTAAGGGTTGCTTGTAGTGTGCCTATAATAGCGGCTGTTTCGACTTTAGATTTAAGGGTCTTTAAAGTATCATCAGACCGTATAACTACCTCAGACAAGTTACAGAACTGATTACTGCGTAGTATTATCTCACTGCACGGGTTAGTACCAAAGTCTTGCTCAGAATCTCTACGACCATTAAGGCTTGCAACCTTCTGTGCCGCAACACGACTAAAGATACCACGCTCACCCGCTTTAGATTCATACATGGTCTGCATCTCATTTAAGAAAGCTTCAAAGTCAGGCTTCTCTGTGTATGCTACGCTGTTGTTTGCTAGTCTTCTTTGTCCCTCGTTCTCCCACCACTGACCGTTCTTAGCTCTAGCCATGCGCTGATCAGTTAAATTAGATAGGCTTATGAGTGCTGATCGCCTAACGCCGCCTACAACTACAATGTCTGCAATCTTACACACAACATCGTGGCACTCTAAGGATGTTAGCTTACGCCCTGCGGCTTTAGAGAATACACCTACACAAAAATTAAATAAATCTATGAGTGGTTCTGGCCCTGATGCACGACCACCAAATGTTTTAAGTCTTTCTCCTGCACCACGCACCTTACTCATGTCCCACTTAGGAATCTTACCTGCGTACAACAAACTAATTAGTTCTCTAAACGCAGAAGCCCAACCAATCTTACTGTCAGCAACAACAATCACAGTGTCTGTAGGGTGAAAGCTCTCAGCAATCTCAGGCAGTTTGTTAATGAAGTTGCGCTCTACGCTAAACCCAACACCAGTACCACACATAAGCACATACATAAGCTCGTCAAAAGAACGAGGAGAATCTATATGCAAGTAACTACAGTTAAACCCTGCTACATTATCCTTGTCTAGTGCTTGACCTGCTGTCATCATGCACCTCATACTAGGCATAACTTCTAGGCCATGTATTGCATCATATAGTTTTTTTCCTTCTTTAACTGTAATCTGTTCACGGTCTCTCCAGAACTGAACATAACGATAGACTGTTTCTTCCCACGTTTCTCTGCGAGTTTGTTCGGGTAGCCATCGTGCGTAGCGTGACTTGTGTATAAACTGTTGGTACTGATCCATTTCTATTCCTCTGTAAAATGTTTAATGTTTTTGTTTTCTTTGCGCCTAGTCTCTTTTAGTTTAGAAGAACTTTGAATCTTTTTAAACTTCTTCTTTCTTAAAAAACTATCTCTTCTTTTATCTTTACGATTAACTTCTTCCATCTTTTTTCTCTAATAACTCTACTAGTTTATTTAAATACCATATAGCTTTACGTGCATCCTGTACAGGCTTGTCTTTGTTAAACAATCTAGAGCCTGTATATTTTAACACGTTTCCGTGACAATAAATAATAGCGCCATCAACACCTAATACATCTACAATGTAATCAATGGTTTCTATATTGCCGTGGTTGTAGTGCGGAGGATGATCGACTGCCTCAGTAATTGCAGATGAGGCTTTAGTCCAACCTTTACTAGCTCTGTCCCACTCTTCGGGTGTAGCATCATTAAGTCTAGCCATATCTTGTTTCATTTTTAAGTACTCTTCTATTTCGTTAGTCATTAAAAGTCTCTCTCTTCTTTACATTGATCCAGTTGTCGGGTATACTATCCTCACTGAACCATCTAAAGTCATTGGCACTCGCCCACTCTGCGTGGCTTCTTTTAGTCCCGTCTTTACGCCTTTTAGCTTGAGGCATAGGGGCGCTAGGATTAGCAAACAAAAATACTAACTCAGTATCTTCGGGTAAAGCCTTGCTAATCCAAATGTATTTACTGTACTCTGCATAGTCCCAAAACCTACCCTTGGCTTCAAGCAATATCCGCTTACCTTCAATTTCCCGTATAAAATCAGGATGATAATGATGATCAACGGTGTATGGGAGTTTATCAGTATGGCAACTCCAAGAGTCTAGTATGCCCATGTGTAATTCATATTCCCAATTAGAGTCATAGCCAACTACTAAGTTCTTAGACTCAGGACGGACTGCTCTGGGCTTACGCTTACCTTTTCTTATCTTAGTCAATGTATGCTTGCCTCTCTTTTCTCTAGCTCTAAAGCTATTACAGCATGGAGATCAGTAAGAAACTCACTATCTACATCGGCTATGGTTTTGTCTGAGTTGTAAAGAAAACTACCTACTGCTATAATCATTTGATTAACATCTAAGACTTTGCTATCCATTGTATATCCTTTAGTGTTATACTTTCAATAGCACGATCAGGCCAGATAACTAAAAGTCTTTTTATTTTATTTTTGATCCACTTAGGATGATAAGCGTTCAAGTACATAGTTCGTTCGGCCATAAAGTGAGTTTGTGTGGGCATAAATTTTAAATAGTTTTTAGTATTTATTTTAAGCCCTTCTTCTTCACTCAACAAACTACGCAACCAATCAACAAGGATCACTGAGGCTTGAGCTTGGATGCGCTTGGTTTTCTTTTTGTTCATATTATTTCCTCAACTTTAGGTTCAACTTCTACTTTAGTTAAGTACGCTAACCCATTGGAATACTTGAAAGTTCTTAGGCCTGCTCCATCGTTGGAGTCTTTGTAGCATTCGTATTTGTATTTGCACCAACTACAACCTTTAGGTAATTTCATGTTGCCTTTCTTACCATCAGGTATGGGAGTATAGCATAATTCAGGAGGGGTGTCAAGCTTTAATGCAGGAATCAGAGATTTAATTGATGTCTTTATGTTAGGCTTGTCCATGTCATCGGGCGTGTACATGCACAACTCGCCACTCTCTTTGTTGATAACCAAGAAACCGCCATTCTCTGTACCCTCTGCCGCTTCATATCCTGCAAGCTGACCAAGATATCCAAAAGGATCGTCTTGTGCTAAGCGGCCATCTTTAAACTTGTTAAACGCAAAGCGAGAAGCAGTCTTGACATCTACTACCTCGCCGTTTATCTTACAATCCATGTGACCTATAATACCATTAACATCTACTTCTTTCTGCTCGTCTGTTACTTTGTGATCTGTCATCCGTACAAGCATCAACACAATCTCTTCAAGCAAGTGGCCGTATAGGAACTTGATTTGCGTTGGGCCGTCAACAAGACCACGACCTTGAGGATCACGTTTCTCAAACCACAACTGTCGTGCGGGCTTGCCGACATTAGACATACGCACAGTAAAGTCTTTGTTTCGCTCAGAAGGAGCCGCCCAAGACATCAAAGCCTCTTTAATACCTGACAATGTATTATCAATGTCTTCTTCTGTAAGCGGCAAGGGCGTACCATCTGACAAACCTTCAAGGTGTTTGTAGATGTCAGGCACTACATTATTAAGACTCATTGGGCATATCCTTTATGATAGTTTTAATTTTATTTAAAGAGAGCTTAAACCATTCTCCTCTGTTATCGCATCCCGTGGCTGTAAGTTTATCGTGTACTAATTTTTCTGTTTCTTTTCTATCAGCAAAAAACTCAGAGTACTCTAATTTAAAATCACGTAAAGGACTAGATGTTTGATAAGTTCTGCATCTGTCCTCTGCATCTACAGCCATGCCAACCTTGTACCAACCTTTCCATGCAGGGTTAGATACTACATAGATATGGCCTCGTTTTACTTTGTCGTACTTGTTATAGACTGCCTGACCTATAGAGGCGGCTAGTCTTTTAAGTTTATTTTTTCTATTCTTAATTGTATCACAAGCGTTGCAAATATAGTTACACTTTTTAAGATTAGAAGCGTAAAAGTTTTCTTCTGTTAAAAGAACATTGCAATGATTACAAGTCTTAATGTTTTTCACTTTAGTTTTCCTTTAGGTCAGGACAATACTTAGCATTAAACTTAGCTTGTTGTTCCTTTATGTCTGCTAGTTCTTCGTCCATAAGAGCATCCATTTTTTGACCTACAAACTCGTTTTCGTCTGAGATAGCCTTCCATCTTTTTTCAAGATATTCTTTAGACCATCCAATAGACCAACCACCCACGACTTCTGAATAGTCATCGTTATAGAATCCTTGGTTTAATATAAAAATTTGACACCTATAAAAAGTTCCTCTATAAAACCACTCTGGAATATAGATACCATCAGAAGCATAAACATTGCCATATACTGCGTACTTTTTAATGTGTTTCACTCCAGTTCTCCCCGACCTTATAGTCTGCACCCAATGGGCAATTAAGTTTAAACATACACCCCGCTTCTTTAATAGCCCGTACTCCTGCTTCGCCTACAGCTTTGGCGTGATCAGCGTGGCACTCTATTTGCCATTCATCGTGTACATTAGCTACAAACTTAGCATCCCAACCATTAGAATTTATCTTATCGTTTAAAAGGATCAAGGCTTTCTTCATTACTATCGCACCTGCTCCTTGTAATAAAGTATTTAAGGCCGCATGTTCTGAACGGACTGTAAGCTTGCGACCATCTAGTGCCTTAACGAATCCGCTTCTAGCTTCTCTTTGTACTCTGTCCGTAAGATTTTTAAATGATGGGAGATTATCAAAGAAGCGTTGTCTAAGTCCTTTACCAACCGCTCTACCTCTACCAACCACTGATCCAAGTTTCGCATCTCCCGCTCCGTACAGGAGGGCATAGATGAAAGTTTTTGCCTTATCTCTTGATTCAATTCTAGCAAGTTGTTGATTAGTGGTGTGTATGTCTCCGTTAAGTATTTCATTTGTGTAGCCCTCGTCATTTAAGTAGTGTGCTAACATTCTTAATTCCAAGCCTGAAGCATCTATTCCTACTAGCTTGTAGTTATCTGGAACAGTCCAACAGCTTCGACACTCCTCACCATAAGGAGACTTAGTGCTTGGAATCTGGGCTGTGTTGGGATGTGAATGAGTCATGCGCCCTGTCACTGCCCCATTAGGATTTACAAAGCCATGTATTCTTCCTGTATCTTCGTTAAGCTCTTTGAGCCAACTCTTAGCTTGAGCCAATCGTTTCTGCAACATAAGATACCTAGCAATCATAGCGGCCTGTGGAATATTTTTAACTCTATTTAAAGTGGCTTCGTCCACAATAGGTTGACCTGTGGGTGTGTGTTTTTGTGGATTCCAACCAAAACGAATTAAGTATTCGCCGATTTGTTTACGTGATCCTAAGTTAAAAGGCGTTTCAGTTTTACGAGAGATGGGCCTGTTGTATATATCCAAAGACAACCTTTCGTACTCTTCGTCTGTCAGCCTTGTACCGTTACCGTGTTGATCTGTTGCAGTCTTAGCCACTGCGCCTGTAGCTGTGAACTTAGGCGTAAGTATTTGCGTGGTGATAATCGGCTTGAACTCTTCATGTACTTCTTGTTCTAAATCGTGTAGTTTAGTTTCAAACATAGCAACTAAGCCCATTGTCTTTTCAATGTCTAAACAAAAACCATTGTCACGTTGCTGATTAATTATCTTAGCTACAGCGTGTTCTATTTGTACTGATTGTGGTGTAAACCCACGGCTCTCAACCTTCAATGCTTCATATACTTTAGTGTTAAGCAACACATCGTTCTTACAATACTCTAGCATCTCTGGGCTGTAAGCTTCCCAAGCATCTTCTTGTTTTCCAAAGTCACCTTTATGAAAGCCTAGTCGATAGCCCCAACCTTCAAGCCCATGATTGCCTTCGCGTGTAGGTTTAAAAAGCCTTGAAAGAACAAGGGTATCAACAATCTTCTTGTCGAACAAGTCTAGTCCTGCAACCTTCTTAATTGCAGGGATGTCATAGCCTATTAAGTTGTGACCAATTAGTTTTGTTGCAGAAGATAACATATCGTAACCTTCTTGCAACTGTGTGTTGTCAAATGTAAACACGTCCTTAGTCTCTACGTCTTGAGCCACAATACAAAATATCTTTGTGGGGTCTAAGCCGTCTGCTTCTATATCAAATACTAAATTACTCATGTTCTTCACCTAATTTTAATTGGGGACTGCGAGGGTCTTTAAGCATCTCTTCGTAGTAGTATGACAGAACGTCATGTTCTATTGCTATTTTTATACCCTCGACAGTGTAATGCGCCCACCTTATAACAGTTATAGGTCTAAACAGTTTTTTGTGTTTATCTATCTCGAACCCGTTAAAGGTGGTTGTCATATAATGTCTCCCTCAAATTGAGAGGGATCGTAAGCATCTAACTCTCTGAGCCTTCCTGTGTTACCATCATATAAAAGATTGGTAGCTACACCTACATCTCCAGTGTATCTAGACTTCAGTACCCTCACCTTAGTGGTGGAGGCTTCGATCTCATCGTCTGATTGTTGGTTGCGCTCCAAGGAAAGAACACAATCACTTAGCTGAGCAATGCTCTGACTGCCTCTAAGATGATTAAGCCCTGTCTCAATACCGTTCTCGTGTCCACGGTTGCCATCAATCCTGCGGAGGTGTGATACAAGAATCATGCCACACCCTGTCTCCTCAACCATCGTTCTTAGTCGATGCATGATTTGATCTATGGCTTTGCGCTCATCGTTTTCAAGGGTGGATAGGACTAACATGTGCAAGTGATCCACTACAATCCATTTACAATCTAATCCAATTATCATGTAGCGTAACTTGCTAAAGATGTCTTCAAGGTTATTGACTCCGTGGTGTGCATGAATCCATACACGCCCCTCGTTCTCACCCATGAATACTTTCTTAAAACATTCGTCCAATTGATCGGGGGTGTAAGTAGACTTAACGCTGTCTAAATGCAGTTTAGCATCTGCCTCAATCGCCATGATTCCTTCGGCAGTTCGTGACCAATTCTCTTCAAGTGCCACTACACCCACGTTATCTTTTGTTTTATTTATAAGCCAGTGTTCAAGTTCTCTAGTGACAGAAGATTTACCTAGACCTGTACCACCTGTCAGGGTAACTAACTCTCCTTCTCGTAGACCTTCTAGCTTTTTATTTAAACCGTACCAAGGATAAGGTATGGCCTTCTTTCTTTCAAGACGTAGTTTCTGATATGCTTCAAGCTGTTCAGACAGATTCAAAACACCAGAAGGTGTATAGACTTTAGCATCCCAGAAAGCACTGACGTATGCCGCATGTCTACCCTGACGCAACATATCGTTAGCGTCCTTGTAATCCACGGGCAGTGTCATTATCTTAGCTTTCTTTGGTGTTAATAGTTTTGCTACGGCTTGAGCCGCTTCTTTACCATGCTTATCGTTATCAAAGTTAATGACTACACAATCAAAAGACTCAAGGTACTCAAGGCTATTCTTAACATCAGCAACGCCTCCTTGCGCCCCTGATTTTATAGAAACGACAGGCCACTTAGAACCAAGTAGCTCGTAAGCGGCCATGCCATCGCATTCACCCTCTGTTAAAGTTATAAAATTACCGCCTGCTTTAAACAGATTTTCTCCAAACAACCCTACCTCTTTTGGACTACCTGTCCACGCAAACTCTTTGTTCTGTTTACGTATCTTAGTACCTGCTAACTCGTGTCCATTGTAGTAGGGGTAGTAGTGCTTATCAATCTTACCATTTAGTAGTGTTGACTTGACCCCATATTTCTTAGCTGTTTCTAAGCTTATCTTTCGATCAGTCAATTCATTAAACGTAGCTGTTGAACTATTGTTCATCTTGCTGTTCCTTTGATGTATTTCAAACTCCGTTTCTACATCATTGTGTTGCACTTCCGCTGTGCTATAGTTTGGTAAATAAGTCCCACAACTGAAGCACCACCCAGATCCATTATCGTTAACTGAAACTGGGTCACTGCCTCCACAAGCGGGACAAGGTAGCCTGTGTTTAACAAAAGGCATACGCCTTACTCCTATTTATTACCTCGTGTTTCATCATCGGAGGATGCTTCAATGATAGCCTCGTCTACCAAATGCTCATCCATACTGCCAGTTAGAGTCATAATAGATGCACGAGCGAGTGTAACATTCAACTCTGCCTCTCGTAGCTTACCCTGTGCGTTGACTAGTACTCCGAATACTGACTGTCCTTCGGGTGATAGTTGCCCTACGTCATAAGTCACATCGTCTTTGATGTAGGTGTATTGTGGTGCGTCACTCATAGTTCATCCTCCATAGATGGTTCTGCTGTTATACCTAGTTCTTCGCCATCAGGTGTCCCGACTTCTACTAGATCAAGCACCTGCATAGCTTGAAAGTCTAGACCCTTGAAAGTCCCATACTTGTTTGTGGTTTCCCACTCATTGTACTGAACTCTCACAGTGGAGCCGTTTCCTACACGGGCATCCAAAGGATTCTTATATTGGTCGATAAGCTTTGGAGCCTGTCGTACCATACCGTTTGGCCCTTCGACCTTACGTTTAATTAAAAGAGCAGGGCCTTCGTCCATGTCTTTAATACTAAATCCACGAGCCTTGAAATCTTCGGCTGTGGCTTGATCAACAACCAAGTTAACTGAATATATAGGTTCAAAGGTTGTGTTGGGTGTTGTTACTGATGCCCAGTATGCTGAGCCTTCAATTATTGCCATGTTACTTTCCTCTGTTGGTTAAAAATAGAGCGAACATATTACCACACTCTTGTAAGTTTGTCAAGTTATATTTTATCTAACGCTATAACAGTTATAATTCCTGCCACTATAACTGCAACAAGTATTAAACCTTTCCAATCATCAGCGTCTTTGTAATCAAAGTTGCTCACCTTCACTCTCCTTTTTAAGTTCTGAAATCATTTGTTCTGATACAAACAAAAGTTTTATTGCATATACACACGCTGTAACACACGCTATTATTAGTAGTAACTCCATAACATTACATCCTTAAAACTAAAATAAGATTAATGATTGTAAGCAATACGGCCAAAACAACTACAGTTCTAACTGTCTTAATAAATCTAGACTCAAACTTACTTGTCATCTCTTTCTTTTCTTCTTGAATCCAGTTTGCCACCTTGAGCAAGGTATTGGAGCATGCCGATTTCATTGAGTCTTTGCTTACGTTTATCTTTTCTAACACTTGATACCTCCTGATATTGTTGTTTAAATGTTTTATTTCCTAAGTCAGACATCTCTAGCCTCAAATGCCTGACCAATTGTAATAATAATAAAAGGAAATAGAATTACTACGCCTTCAAAAGATGCGGCTCTAACTCCTATCCAATCATCACTGCTCACCCAAATGGGGCGGCTATCTACAAACTCTAGATCAAGTCCGACACCGTTCCGTAGTCCAATGCTGAATGTAGTGTTACCAAATAAATTTATTGTCATGCTCTTTTCTCCATGTATGGCTTGATGTACTCGCCAACAGTTAAGTCAGACGAGGTGATATGGTTTATAACTACCTTCCATTCACTGGGTGTCCAACGTGTTTTCTCACCACAAACTAAATCTAATACAGCGTTTTCTAGTTCGTGATCGCCTCTTTCAAAAATGTAGCGCACCTTGAGATGCGCTTTAGAATTTAAATTAAACGGTGCATTAGCTAACTTCATGCCGCCAACCTTAGTACGCTGTTAGAGCTTACAGCCTGTCTTATTACTTGCTGACGATCATTCTGGATTGATGCTATATTGCGCTCACTGGACTGCCGAACAACACCAAAGTGTGTTGACCAATCAGTCATCGCATTATACACAGCCCAATAATTAGAACCTAAACGATTTTTATATACTGCGGTATATACTCTCCAGATATAATTCAGATTCTCGTTACGTCTTTTTAGGTTGTGTATAACATCGGCAGGACTGTAACCAACATCAAGACCTTCTGTATTTAGATTTACATTAAGCGCATCAGCAAAGAATAAAAAGGCTTCCATGTCACATACCTTCGTGCCCTGCCATTGTCGCCATAGCTCACGCTCTCTGTTGAAAACATCAAGGGACTTGACAATGATATTAGCACCATGCTCTATGTCCAAGGACTGTGTGTGCTTAGCCTTGTAGATCGCTACCTCACCACTGACAAAGACCTGTAGATTTGTACACGCTGACTGTACAGCCGCAACGCTAATCATAAACGGCCATGTACCATCAAAGGATGATGTTGATAACAAACTAAGACTAGCTGTATCTCCGTCACCCGTTTGATAGGTATGAGCAGGGAGGTTGTACTGTACAAAACATCTAGCACCATCATGGCTAGTTTTTATTTGTTCTGTGAGTCCAACGGTATTTAGATCAGAACGCTCCAAGATATTTCGGGTGTTGTCGATCATCTTCTTGGGCGCTACAGGCTTATAGCCATGACCATGTATACCTAACTCTGCGCTGTTGTCAGTCCGATAGATAACAGATTTAGAGCTTGGTATAAGCCACTTATCTCCAGAAGCATAAGTTAAAGGCGCAACAGCTATATCAAAATCAGCCTCGCCATACCCACCATCCCTTAAACCTTGGACAGCGCTTGCATTTCCAAACATATTTAATACTGTATTCATTTTACTATTTCCTATTTAAGTTTTGTGATTGTATGTTAACACATATAAACATAGATGTCAACACATATTTTATATAAATACAACTTGACTTTGAAACAAATCTGTGCTATAATAAACTTTATAGTTTTAAAAATATTTTTTTTTCTTCTGTAAAAAAACAATAACAAAAAGAAAAGAACAATCGCTTTAAAGATTTACATAGACTCTATAGAGACATATCTGTTTCAACTTCAAGTGCATAGTCTTCCTCATCTACATAGGTATCATCATCCTCTATACCATAATGGTCGCACAAATTATTAATTAACTCTTCGTTTTCTGGATCGTGCTTATTCATCACTACTCTCCTTTTCAATTAGCTCCGCTGATACAGGGGTTGTTTCTACAACTTTAATGCCGTACTTGTGCCAGTGTTGTCGTATATCAGGGTTGTTGGCATACTGCTGAGCCTCTTCAGGGCTTGATGCCGCTACATCTATATAGTACCCAAGCAATTCAGACATGAGTACTTTGTATTTGTATACTGGTTTTGATGTATCTATGATACCTTTCATTGATTTATAACCTCCATAGTAAGTGCTAACTGTTCCTGTATTGTACGTAGTCTGCGATAGTCACGACTTAAAACATCACTTGCTCTGTCGCTCAACTCTTCAATATTCATATCAGCATGAAGACAGTTTCGCATCTCCTCCAGTATAGCTATTAGAACTTCATAATTTTCTTCTGTAAGTGTTGTTGATCCATCTTTTGTAGTAACCATTTCTCACCTCTCTATTGTAACTTTAAATTCAGTTGCGTCTAGCTCTTCTTTAACAGCATCCATGACCTTGGTTTCTAGTGCATCATCTATCATTACTTCGATGCTGTATGTATCTGGTATGTCTTCTGTGGTTTTCTCTACTTCATACATTTCAGATTCTAATGTGTCAACTCGCTCAACTAACTCATCAAAGCTTATGTACAAAGCCTCGTCAACGGGGTCACTTAACTCCATCACTCGCCTCTCAAGTGTTGCGATTCTTTCAGCATCACGTATATGAATCTCTTCCATGTCTTTAAACCTAGCTTCTAATTCTCCCATTCCAGAGACTGATGAAATTTTCTCATCAATCCACGCCTCTACTGCTTCAATTAAATTGTTCATTACAACCTCCCTGCCATTAGTGTACCTGAGTCATAAGGCTCAGAATAATATCCATACTTCAGCAACATTGAGTCTAACTTTGTATGGACGGTTCTCTCATCGTTCCAATAATCAAACAATGGCATACCATCAGGAGCTAAACCATCTTCTGAACCTTTGAACCACATACCGCCCACCGACTCAGACTCACCGTAAAACTCCATACTGTCCACCGCATTTAACTCTGGGAACGCCTTGTTCAATACCTCTATTACTTTACTGTGTTTCACTTTGCTTCTCCTATCATATCAAACCAATTATCAAATGCATCCTTGTCTAGATGCTTGTCATTCTCCCACATATTATCAACGGCTTGCCATAGATCACACGCTGTACGTGAGGCCTCTTCCCACTGCTCAGCATCAATCGCCTCTCGCAGTGTTTTAAGTCTGTCGTGTATTGTTATCATGTTATATCTCCTCGTTATAACAGTTATAATTAATTTAAGAGTGACCACTATATACTAATGGTCACGATAAATCAACTACACCCAGTTCCAGATTGCACGTTTAGGCGTTGGTCGCTGAACATACAAGCTCTTCTTGCCCATGTGTATCTGCACAAAGTTATCAGATAGATGCACCTTGTAGCCTCTAGACTTCGAGACTCTCTGACGATACAACGCAGGTGATCCGCCAATGCTAAAACGTGTTTCAATGTATTGCTTTTTCATAGTTTACTACTCCAGTTGTTGTGGCCTTTATTGGCCGTTAATAAATTCTGTTAGCCTCCTACGGCTATGATATTGTCGAACTCTGCGACATTTGCACTAGTCACAAAGAACGAGTCTGATCTCTTGTTGTCCTGCTCCCGTTCCTTTTTGTTGCTACCTTTGCGGGTCAGCGTGCCAACTACATTACCGTCTAAGTGTCGCAGGTCTGTAGTGTCAAACGATTTCAGACTATGGTTAATCTGTAGTCCGTCATCTTTCAGGCCTTTAGTATTGTAAGCCATCGCAATCCTATGCCCTGCACCCACTGCTTTACGTAATGCCGACTTACTTTGAATACTATACATACTACCGCTAAATGTCAAATCATAATTCGGTAATGAATTCTTTCTAACCCTGCTCAGTATCTTGGTGTAATCATAAAACAGAGAATCGGGGCGTTGACGTATTATGTCGCTAAAATCTATATCACTTGTGCCATTCAATCTAAATAGTGCAGGGATGCCCGTTTTTAAGGCCTTACGCTCCGCCTTATCTATTTCTGATAGTAGGGTACGGGTAAAATTTAAAGGCCTTAGAAGCATTAATATAGTCCTTTTCGTGGCGGCATTCTGTCCCGTACTCATACCCAACTGACCGCTAGAAATCAGACATGGAGCTTTACAACCTGCCAATTCTGCAAAACTGCATAGCGTTTTTGTCGCTACTTTGTCGGCAGGTTGAAGATAAAGAATCAGGGTCTCGAACTTATCCGCTCCCTTTTCTACTTTGAGACTACTACCAAACAGCTTACCTTTTTTGTTTAAGTAATTAAGGTTTGACTTTGCCCACTTCTTAGCGTTTGTGTTTATTAGTTTTGTGGCGTTGATCTCTGCCAGTGTTATCGGTTCCATTTTATTTCCTCCTTATAACAGTTATAAATATTTACGGGATCATTAACAATATACAGAATAGAGCGGCTACTGTCAATATCCACAGTGTGAAAATTATAATTGTTTCTGCCTTGCTATGTGGTTCCATTACTCCGATTCTCCCTTGTAATTTAAAGTTAAACAGCTCCCATCACTAAAAATAATGTTGGTTTTTTCACTGTACCAATCGTCTGTTTCAGATTGTAAAAAATTTACATTACATTCTGGGTCAAACTTTTTAGCTAATTCATAATGACAATCATATTTAAAATGATATTGATTATCATCTATCCAATTAAAAAATTGTTCTGATTTTTTCATGTCATAAAATCCTTATAACAGTTATAACTATTTAGCCCTTGTCAGTAATTCCAATATTAAAAAGGCCGCTATCAACCATGATATAAAAACCATGATTAAAATCATATTCAATTCGTGGTCGTCTAGGTTTGGTTAGATTAAATTCTATCACATAATCTGCACCTACCGCCACGAATCCCCGCTCACGCTCATCTTCAAACCATGTTGAAGCCTTCATAAAAACAATATCAAGCATAAAACCTCCAGTTAGTTATAACAGTTATAAAATCTACCAATCAAGACCGCTCAGAATGTGAACGGCCTCTCAGATATATCTTATAACTTCGCGGCCAGTTCTGCGATGGCTTGCTTTAGTGCCACTCTTACAGCCACGTCCTTAACGGTTCTTAGATGCTCGCTCAGTATTCGGACATTTTCGCTGATCTCTTTAACTTTTGGAGACTGTGGGGCATCCTTACCAATCTCTGAACCTTCGCCACCTTCGCCACCTTTTGAAGATCGGGGGACAACATCAACTATTTCTCCATCCTTAACAGTCAAAGCCGGTGCATTTGGCTTGCCGTTCTCTTTGTTGATTCGCTTACTGATTCGATTTAGCAGGGATCTAGCAACCGCAATGCTAGGCGCGTCACCGTTCAAGGCCTCCCAGAATGCGAGAATAAAATCACGCGCTTTTATATCTTTTTTATTAATCCAAAGCTCCAAAGCTTCAGTGAGTATGTCTGTCACTTGGCGCTTATTCTTGATACCAGTTTTAAAACCTCGCGCAAGCTTAGCGGCAATTTCAACGGTCATATCTAATTGATTTAAGTTAGTCATATCTATTCACCTATATAAAGTTAATTAATTGATTGAGTTACTACACTGCGAATACTAAAGATATATAAAAAGATAATCAAGCGATTTCGTTATAACTGTTATAAAAAATCTATTTTAGAATGACCAGATATAAATAATTGGTCACGCTATAGGGTTATCAAATATATAAAGAGCGGGCGCGCAAATAACACAAATAAAAACCAAGTACAATAGTTTTTTTAAAAGTTTTTAATTGATTGTGACTAGATATTAAAAACGGGGTCTAACGGGTTTTATAAACTTTTTAATACCAAAGTGAAGGGAAGCTCTAAAACGTCTTAGGATGGATTCTGTGGAGTTTTAGAATCTTTGAAGATTCCTTACAGGAAGTTAGAGAATATATCAAGTTATTAATTTATATAATTTTTATAGTTTTTAACTATTGATCTTTACAGACTTTGAAGGCCTTACAGGATCGTAAACCAGATTGCAAAAGCTTTTTAGACTTAGCAGTCACAAAAATCTTCAAAGTCTGTAAAGTTTTTGTAGACTTTAGAGACTTTTTGTGATTGCGGTTGGATTTTGAAGTCTATAAAGAAGGTAGGCAGGTCGCCATGCCCCCTCCCCCCTATATATACACAACCATATACATTTTTACAGACTTTGGAGTGTTAACCAGATAGCGGCGGGGCTTTAAAGCCTCACAACAAAAAGAAATAAAAGAAAAGAAAAGGATACTAAAAAGGGGGATATAGATAAGTGAGGTGATAGGGTCGCTACAGGCTATATAACCCTGCCGGCTTAATATCTATTATACACCTGAAATTCACTTTTGTCAAGGTTTTTTTAAACTATTTGCAAAAAAGACTTGACAAAACCCCAAACTACCGCTATAATGTATATATAATAATAGGAAAGTAATATACATGTCCAAAACAAAAGAGCTTACCGCGAAACAGTCATCGTTTCTTGAAAACTTAGTAGTGTGTAACGGCGATACAAAAAAAGCAGGAGAACTTTCAGGCTATTCGCCCGCTTCAGTTCCAAGCGTTGTAAAGAGTTTAAAGACCGAAATACTAGACATGGCTGAAGGTATACTCGCACAGAGCGCCCCCAAAGCCGCTTTAAAGCTCGTAGACATTATGGACAGTGCTGATCCTATACCACAAGCTAATATACGCATACAGGCCGCACAGACCATCCTAGATCGCGTAGGGCTAGGCAAGACAGATCGACTTGATGTTAATGTAAATAATACTGGTGGTGGTTTATTTATTCTTCCGGCAAAAAACGAAACAATTATTGAAGGTGTTTATGCAGAGGAGAACTAGTAGCACTATTCCTTTTGGTTATGCTATCAACGAAGCTAACCCAGAGTTTGTAATAGAAATACCCGAAGAACTAGAAGCCTTAAACAAAGTTCTTCCTATGGTTAAGGACAATGCTATTTCTTTGCGCGAAGGAGCTATGTGGCTTGAACACATTACAGGCCGTAAAGTTTCACACACAGGCTTAAAGAAAATAGCCGACAAGCATGGATAAAGATTGGGATATTAATCCCGACAGCTACTTAAAAGATAACGAAGGAAACTTCATACTTAAAGTAGATGGAACTCCACGCAAGAAAGCAGGCAGAGCTAAAGGCTCAAAAGGACGAGGCTATACTTACCACTCGCAAACCAAAGCGAAAATGGATGCCAAAAGAGCAGTAAAAGAAAAAAACAAAAAGTTAAAAGCCGCTCAAGCTAAAGTAGACAATTATAAAAAGTCAATTACAAAAACTAAAAAGACTTTAAATAAACTAGAAGGCAAAGATGCCTCCAACGTCATAGAAGACGCAGAACTAAAACTAGTTCCCCCTTCTTTAGCAACCGAAGCTCAAGAGGATGTCATCTTCAAAGCCAACGAAGGCCCACAAGAAGACTTCCTTGCCGCAGGAGAAACAGATGTCCTGTATGGTGGAGCCGCAGGTGGCGGTAAGTCTTATGCAATGTTAGTAGACCCACTGCGATACGCACATAGGTCAGCCCACAGAGGTTTAATACTTAGGCGCTCGATGCCAGAACTACGAGAGCTAATAGACAAGAGCCGTGAGTTGTACCCTAAAGCCTTCCAAGGCTGTAAGTACCGCGAAGTAGAAAAGATGTGGACATTTCCTAGCGGCGCTAAGATTGAGTTTGGATTCTTGGAGCGTGATGCAGATGTATATAGGTACCAAGGACAAGCATATAGTTGGATAGGGTTTGATGAGATTACGCATTTGCCCACAGAATTCGCTTGGAACTACTTAGCTTCCCGTCTAAGGACGACTGATCCAGACATAGTACCCTACATGCGGTGTACAGCGAATCCCGGCGGTGTGGGCGCTACGTGGGTTAAAAAACGATATATAGACCCTATACCACCCAACGAGTCCTTTGAAGGCGATGATGGACTAACAAGAAAATTTATACCTGCCAGATTGCAGGATAATCCTTTTCTTGCTTCTGATGGCAGATACGAAAGAATGTTAAAGGCTTTGCCGCCTACACAGCGCCAACAGCTTTTAGAAGGGAATTGGGATGTTTCAGAAGGTGCGGCATTCACGGAGTTCACTCCAGTACTCCATGTTGTTACACCCTTTGAAATCCCAATAAACTGGGAAAGAGTCAAGGGGATTGACTATGGCTATGCTTCCGAAAGTGCATGTGTGTGGGGAGCAATAGACCCAGAAGATGGAACACTAATCATCTACAGAGAACTGTACAAGAAAGGTCTACTAGGTACAGAGTTAGCAGAGATGTTAACAAACATGGAAATAGAAGACCCGTTCTCAGTTGCAGGTGTGCTTGATACAGCGTGTTGGAGTCGAACAGGTACTACAGGCCCAACAGTTGGAGAAACGCTCTTACGTGCAGGACATAAGCTTAGAAGAGCAGATAAAAATAGAGTTCAAGGAAAAATTCAAATCCACGAATACTTAAAAGTTACGCAAAGCGGTAGGCCACGATTACAAATATTTAATACATGCCCGAACCTGATACGCGAACTTCAAAGTATTCCTCTGGATAAGAGTAACCCCGAAGACGTAAATACTCATGCGCCCGATCATGCTTATGATGCCTTACGTTATTTAATAATGTCTAGACCTAGAATCAATGATCCATTGAGTCAGATGCGACAAATACAAAGAGAACAAGTATTTAGACCTGTTGATTCTACGTTTGGATATTAAATAGGAAAAACTTTTAATGGCAGATGATAATTTTTTTGAAAGTGCAGATAATATTTACCTAGCAGAAGTAGAAGGCGAAAAAGGTTTGAGCTTAGAGCTTGAGCCTGATTTACGTTCTATGCTTGTTGGTTTAATTGAAGATCGTTTTGCAAGTGCCGAAACAGCACGAGAGTCAGATGAAAGACGATGGATGCAAGCCTACCACAACTTCCGTGGTTTATACCCCAAGCATGTTAAATTTAGAGAGTCCGAAAAATCTAAAGTCTTTATCAAAGTAACAAAAACTAAAGTACTTGCGGCCTTTGGACAACTAGTAGATGTAATCTTTGGAACAGGTAAATTCCCAGTAGGCGTAAGAGAAACACATATCCCCGAAGGAATTTCTGAGTATGTACACCTTGACAATACGCCAAGTATTGAAACATCCGAAGCCCCAGAAGGCATGTCAAGCCCTACAGAAGAACCAGAAAATCCATTCGATGTTGGATACGTAGGAGATGGTAAAGTACTAAAAGCGGGGGCTACAATGTCAGGCTCCGAAGGTTTATTTGAAAACAAAGTAGAAGAATCAGAACTAAATTTTGTCGATGGCCCTTCTCCTAATCCTCAAATGCTTGAAATGTCTCCTGCTAAAGAAGCCGCAAGAAAAATGCAGGAGCTTATCCACGACCAAATTGAAGAATCTAATGGCTCTAGTGAGCTACGTAATGCGCTTTTTGAATCTACCCTTTTTGGAACAGGTATCGTAAAAGGCCCATTCAACTTTAATAAAACATTAAGCAGATGGACTGTTGATGAAGAAACGGGTGAAAGGACTTATAACCCTGTGTCTGTTCGTGTTCCACGTATTGAGTTT
>Ga0209232_1000413_pt1 | contig 26268 bp, 19 predicted proteins | sample ETNvirenome_2_60_FD_184066 | JGI IMG/M metagenome (GOLD analysis project Ga0209232, IMG submission 184066) | Marine viral communities from the Pacific Ocean - ETNP_2_60 (SPAdes) (version 2) | ecosystem: Environmental > Aquatic > Marine > Oceanic | place: Pacific Ocean | collected 2013-06-22
AGCAGATATTGGTATTGGTTATCAAGCTCTTCTTTATGGATCAAACTCAACTCCAAATGTAAATACTAACGAAGAAACAGGAAGAGTAGCTATCGGATATAAAGCATTAGCAGGAGGCTCAGGAACTGCTGTGCAAGGGGTTGGAAACGTAGCTTTAGGAGGTCATGCAGGAGAGTTTAATGCGACATCAGTGGTTGGTGGTGCTGTTTACGTTGGTCATTATGCTGGTAATAATACCAATGGTATAACAACAACTGGATTTGGTCAAGTAGCAATAGGTAAAAATGCAATGAAGTTTACTGTAACAAGTCAGTCTATTGCAATAGGTTATCTTGCAATGGAAGATGCTGCTTCGCCAACAATAGGTGGTAATTCTCATGTTGCTATTGGTAAAGGCGCAATGCGTACTGCAACAGTAACTGGTAACAATAATATAGCTATTGGAACGGACGCAAATTCCAGCACTGCAAATGTTGTGTCGGATGTTATTGCATTAGGGTATCAATCAAAAGCTAAAGGTATGTGTACTATAGCTATAGGTTGTCAAGCTTCTGCTGGAGATAACGCTTCAAGCACAGATAGTATAGCTATTGGTAACGATGCTAACACAGCAGGAACTAAATCAATTTCTATAGGACGTAATGCTTCAACAACAGGAGCACAGTCAATAGCTATAGGTGATAACGCACAAGTTATTGATAATTACAGTGTTGCAATTGGAGCGGGCGCATCAACTAACGCAGCAAATCAACTTGCTTTTGGTACAGCAACGAACAACTTAGGTTCTATTGCAACACAAACTATAACTCCAAACAAAACTTGGGAGGTAAGAATAAATGGGGTCAACTACTTAATACCAATAGTAGCTGCGCCATAAATTAAATTAAATTGAATGAGAGTAGAATTAAATGAAGAGTCTATTAAACATATAAACCGCTTATTACAATCACTACCAATTAGTACACTATCTATAGTAGAGGAAATTACAGCGGAGATAAACAAAGGTTTAGTAGAAGATAAAAAATAAAATAAAATGGATATAAGAAAGATTTCCATTGGTTCTGATTATAAATCAGGTTCAATGCACTATATAGTTGGCCAGCCCGTTCTGGGAGGAGAATACAAAATACACTTAATACAAGCAAAAGAAGATAGTCAGTCTTATAAATTATGGGTAATTAAAAACGAAGAACTATTTGTTTGGAAAGAGTTTTTATACACACTACCTATAACCTTAGAGTATAATATAAATTTTTAATGAGGTCTATATATTCTTTTATTGTTGAGCCAGTTAACAATAGCAGGTATAACAATACAAAAAAATTAGGTAATGTAGAGTTGGTAACAAGTGTATCTGAAGAAGACCATGTATCTTCAAACAGATTAGCTGTCGTAAAAGAATTGCCTCTAAATTACACAGGAGAAGTAAATACAGGAGATACGTTGTTAGTTCATCATAATGTATTTAAGTTTTATAATGACATGAAAGGTAAAAGAAAAAGCGGTAAAAGTTATTTCAAAGAAAATTTATTTTTTATAGATGAAGATCAGTTTTTTATGTATAAAACCAACGATACCTGGAAGGCTCATGGAAAATATTGTTTTGTAAAACCAATACCTACAGAAGATTCTTTAATTTTAAAAAACACAAAATACGAGCCTTTACAAGGAATTATAAAGTATAATAATGAACAACTAAAAAAACTTGGAGTAAATATAGGTGATAGAGTAATTTTTACGCCAAATAGTGAATATGAATTTGAAGTAGAAGGTGAGTTACTTTATCGTATGTTTACAAACAATATAACAACAATATTAAATGAATAATAAAGAGCTTAAATTACAAATAATAGAGGCAGGTGAAAAAGCTGTAAAGCAATTAGTTAAGGTAGCTAAAGAAGAGATAATAAAGTATGATAAAGATGATGAGTTAGCTGCTGATAGATTAAAAAACGCAGCGGCAACTAAAAAGCTGTGCATTATGGATGCATTTGAAATAGTAAAAAGAATTGAAGAAGAAAGAAATTTATTAGAAGGAAAAGTTATAGAGTCTAAAAACAATACACCAAAAGGATTTGCAGAGTCACGATCAAAATAAATTATATAGGCTTTTACCTAATTTTGTTCCTTCAGGAATTATTAAAAGAAAAAATAAGGCAAAAACATGGGAATATGGATATAACGAAAAGTACGATATAGTTGTTATATCAAAAGACGGAACTATAGGAGATGTTTATGAAATAAGCGGTGTTAGAATAGCTTTACCTGCTACTCCAAAGATACTATACAATTCCAGAGAAAAACAAAAAGACCAGTGTTGGAATCCCACATTATTACCTAAGCCATTAAAAAGAATACAGTCAATATTTCAATGGCATAACACTCCATCAGATTTTAAAAACGAATGGGTAGATTATATTGAAAAAGAATTTGATAAAAGAGAAGAAGGACTGTGGTTTATGAATAACGGTATACCTACATATATAACAGGAACTCATTATATGTATTTACAATGGACAAAAATAGATGTAGGTAATCCAGACTTTAGAGAAGCTAATAGAATATTTTATATATTTTGGGAAGCGTGTAAGGCAGATAAAAGAAGTTTTGGTATGTGTTATTTAAAAATTAGACGTTCAGGTTTTTCTTTTATGAGTTCTTGCGAAGGTGTAAATCAAGCTACAATAACAAGAGATGCTCGTATTGGTATACTTTCTAAAACAGGAGCTGATGCAAAAAAAATGTTTACTGACAAAGTTGTGCCTATATCTAACAACTACCCTTTCTTTTTTAAACCTATTCAGGATGGTATGGATAAGCCAAAAACAGAATTAGCATACAGGGTACCAGCATCTAAGATTACTAAAAAAAATATGTACTTAACTGAACAAGATGAGTTAGAAGGACTTGACACAACTATTGACTGGAAAAACACTTCCGACAACTCATATGATGGTGAAAAGTTACAATACTTATTACATGATGAAAGTGGAAAATGGGAAAAGCCAGAAAATATTTTAAATAACTGGAGGGTAACTAAAACTTGTTTAAGATTAGGTAGTAAAATTATTGGAAAGTGTATGATGGGTTCTACTTCAAATGCTTTAGACAAAGGAGGTGCTAATTTTAAAAAATTGTATGAAGACTCAGACGCAACAAAAAGAAATCAAAATGGACAAACTAAATCTGGGCTATATAGTTTGTTTATTCCTATGGAATGGAACTTTGAAGGTTATATAGATAAATATGGTATGCCTGTATTAAAAACTCCTGAAAAACCAGTTATAGGTATTGATGGTGAAGATATTAAAATAGGAGCTATAGATTATTGGGAAAACGAAGTTAGCTCTTTATCTTCTGATGCAGACGCTTTAAATGAATTTTATAGACAGTTTCCAAGAACAGAGTCTCATGCTTTTAGAGATGAGTCTAAACAATCTTTGTTTAACTTAACAAAAATATATCAACAGATAGATTATAATGATTCGTTAATTTTAGACCATCATGTAACACGAGGTTCCTTTTCGTGGTTAAATGGCGTTAAAGATACAACCGTTGTTTTTAGCCCTAATAAAAGTGGTAGATTTTTAGTAACTTGGACTCCAGGAGCTGCTTTGCAAAATAGAAAAATATCTAAAGGAGGAAGATGGTATCCAGGAAATGAACATATTGGTTCTTTTGGATGTGACTCTTATGATATATCTGGAGTTGTAGTTGGTAAAGGTTCTAATGGTGCTTTGCATGGAATGACTAAGTTTAATATGGATGATGCGCCAAGTAATGAGTTTTTTTTAGAATACATTGCAAGGCCGCAAACAGCAGAAATATTTTTTGAAGAAGTTTTGATGGCTTGTGTTTTTTATGGTATGCCTATACTGTGTGAAAATAATAAGCCACGTTTATTATACCATTTTAAAAACAGAGGATATAGAGGTTATTGCATGAATAGACCAGACAAAAGATTTAATAAATTATCAAAAACAGAAAGAGAGTTAGGGGGTATACCTAATTCATCAGAAGACGTAAAGCAATCACACGCTGCCGCAATAGAATCGTATATTGAAAAACATATAGGTTTAGATTTAGAAGGTACTTTTAGAGACACAGAGTCTATGGGAACTATGTGTTTTCAGCGAACTTTAATGGACTGGGCAAAGTTTGACATAAACAATAGAACAAAGTTTGACGCATCTATAAGTTCTGGATTAGCAATAATGGCTAATCAAAAACACCTTTACACACCTACTAAACAAAAATCAAAAATAAGTGTTAACTTTGCAAGATATAACAATAAGAGTTCTCTAAGTCAATTAATAAGATAAATGAAGGGAGTAACAATAGACATTAAATCTGCCGCATTTCCAGATCAATTTGTATCTGACGCAAAAAAGGCAACAAAGGAATACGGATTACAGATAGGACAAGCGATACAATACGAGTGGTTTAGAAAAGGAGCGGGTTATAACTCGTGCCGATTTTATGACCAATGGTTAGAATTTAATCGTTTAAGATTGTACGCCAGAGGAGAACAATCCATAGCAAAATATAAAAATGAATTAGCGGTAGATGGAGATTTAAGCTACTTAAATTTAGACTGGACTCCAGTTCCTGTTATACCTAAATTTGTTGATATAGTTGTAAACGGTATGAGCGACAGATTATTTACTGTTCAAACATATGCACAAGACGCTATGTCTTCAGAAAAAAGAGGGGAGTTTCAGCAAATGGTAGAAACTAATGTTATAGCAAAACCTTTATTTCAACAAATAGAAAAAGATTTTGACGTAGAAGTTTTTCAAGTAAATCCTGATGAATTACCAGAATCAGATTTAGAAATGGAGCTTTATATGCAAATGAATTACAAACCAGCAGTAGAAATAGCAAATGAATGTGCTATAAATACAATACTGGCTGAAAATCATTATGAGCAAATAAGAAAAAGGTGTGACTTAGATTTGATGACTTTAGGTATTGGTATGACAAAACATAGCTTTCAATTAGGGGACGGTGTGAGAGTAGAATATGTAGACCCTGCAAACGTGGTGTATAGTTATACTGAAGACCCTCATTTTAAAGATTGTTTTTATTGGGGTGAAATAAAAACTATACCTATTGGAGAGGTTTTGAAAATAAACCCTGATTTAACGCAAGATGATTTAGAAGAAATATCAAAATATAGTCAGGCATGGTATCAATATTATAATGTTGCAGCTATGTATGAAAACTCAATGTTTTATAGAGACACTTGTACTTTATTATATTTTAATTATAAATCAACAAATAGTTTCGTTTATAAGAAAAAACAAACAGCAGACGGTAATTATAAGGTAGTTCCAAAAACTGATGAGTTCAATCCACCACAAGAAATGATGGATGAAGGAAATTTTGAAAGAGTAGAAAAAAGAATTGATGTTTGGTATGAGGGAGTTATGGTAATGGGAACTAACATTATTATAAAGTGGGAGATGGCTAAAAATATGGTAAGGCCACAGTCAGCGAGCCAACACGCTATGCCTAATTATGTAGCTGTAGCCCCACGAATGTATAAAGGAAATATAGAGTCTTTAGTAAGACGTATGATACCATTTACTGATTTAATTCAAATGACTCACATGAAGTTACAACAAGTAATTCAAAAGGTTGTTCCAGATGGAGTGTTTATAGATGCAGACGGATTAAACGAAGTGGATTTAGGAACAGGAAATTCGTATGACCCATCTGATGCTTTGAGATTATATTTTCAAACAGGTAGTGTTGTAGGAAGAAGCTATACCCAAGACGGTGAATTTAACAACGCAAGAGTTCCTATTCAACAACTAACAACAAATAGCGGAGGAAACAAAATGCAAATGTTAATTGGTAATTACAATCATTATCTAAATATGATAAGACAAGTTACCGGATTAAATGAAGCAAGAGATGGTAGCACACCTGATCCAAATTCTTTAGTTGGAGTTCAAAAATTAGCTGCATTAAATTCTAATACTGCTACTCGTCATATTTTAGACGGTAGTTTATATTTAACACAAACATTAGCAGAGGCGTTATCTATAAGAACAGCAGATGTTTTAGAATATTCGGACTTTGCAGATGAGTTTGCTATGCAAATAGGAAAATACAATATTGGGTTATTAGATGATATTAAAAATTTATATCTGTATGATTTTGGAATATTTGTAGAGGTAGCTCCGGATGAAGAAGAAAAAGCCAGGTTAGAAGCTAACATACAAATGGCATTATCTAAAGGCGGTATAGACTTAGAAGACGCTATTGATATTAGAGAAATTAAAAATATCAAAATGGCAAATCAACTCTTGAAAGTTAAAAGAAAACAAAAGCAAAGGCAAGATATGGAGCGTAAAGCTCAGGAAATGCAAATGCAGCAGCAAAATAATATGCAGGCTCAGCAAGCAGCAGCACAAATAGCTATTGCTAAAATTCAAGCAGAAGGTCAAAGTAAAATGCAGGTAAAACAAGCTGAGATTGGTTTTGAAATTGAAAAAATGAAAAACGAAGCTGCATTAAAAGAACAACTGATGAATACTGAATTTCAGTTTGCAGTTCAGTTAAAAGGAGCGGAAGAGGCTCAAATAAATAAAAGAGAGCAAAATAGAGAGGCGGCAAAAAACAAAAGAATTAGCCAGCAGTCTTCAGAGCAATCAAGATTAATTGACCAGCGTAAAAATAATTTACCTCCTATAAATTTTGAATCTAATGAAGATAGTTTAGACGGTTTTGATATGGCCGAGTTTAATCCAAGATAGCTAAATCTTGCGGTTAAATAATTATTAACTTTGTAAAAATTAAATAAAATAAAATGGAAATAAAAGTAAAAGAAGTTACTGATGTAACTGAAGAAAAATCAAAAGCTGAAATTGAACAAGAACTTTTAGAGAAGCATGAAGAAAAGTTTGAAGATTCAAAACAGCCAGAAACAACAGAAGAAACAACGGAAGCTCCAGTAGCTGAAGAAACAAAAGAAGAAGTAAAAGAAGAAACTCCATCGTCAGAGTTAAGTGACGAAGACGTTCTTTCATATATTAAAAATAGATATGATAAAGAAATAAATTCAGTTGAAGATTTGTTTGCTCAAAAAGAAGTAAATGAAGATTTACCTGAAGATGTTTCTGCATATTTAAAGTATAAAAAAGAAACAGGACGTGGTATTGAAGACTTTTATAATTTACAAAGAGACTACGATACTATGGACGAAGATTCTTTATTAGCTAACTATTACGGAGCAACCGAAGAAGGTTTAGACGAAATAGATATTCAAGATTTAATGGACGACAAATTTTCATATGATGAAGAAATGGATGAGCCAAAACAAATTAAGAAAATTAAGTTAGCTAAAAAAAGAGAACTTGCGAAAGCAAAAAAGTATTTCAATGAACAAAAGGGTAAATATAAAGTTCCTCTTGAGTCAAGTGGGGGTGGATTATCTGATACGGACAAAGAAGCTTTGAGTGCTTATAAAAGTTACATAGAAGAATCTAAAACTGTAAATGAAGCAAACCGTAAAAAGTACGATTGGTTTCTCCAAAAAACTGATGAAGTTTTTAGCAATGAGTTCAAAGGTTTTGAATTTAATGTCGGAGAAAAAAGTTTTACTTATAAACCAGGAGATGCTGCTGAATTAAAAAGCCGTCAAGCAGACGTAAATAACTTTGTAAGTAAATTTATGGATGAAAACGGAATGATTAAAGATGCAAAAGGCTATCACAGGTCTTTAGCTATAGCAATGAATCCTGAAAAATTTGCTCAATTTTTTTACGATCAAGGTGTGGCAAATACCGTAGATGATGTTACTAAAAAATCAAAAAACATTAATATGGATATTAGAAATACACAGCAAGGTACAGTAAAGAATGGGTTAAAAATTAGACCGGTTGGTGACACGAGCAGTGGTAGAGGACTCAAAATTAGAAGTATAAAAAAAGTATAAATATTAAAAACAAAATAAATTATGTCAGTATTATCAACACCAGGATTTGATTTACAGCCAAGTGCTCAGAAACAAGTCCTTGCAACAAACTACATAACTAACTTTGATTTCTTGACTCAGTATTTACCAGATACTTATGAAAAGGAATTTGAGCGTTATGGAAATAGAACTATCGCATCTTTCCTAAGAATGGTAGGTGCAGAAATGCCAACTAACTCAGATATGATTAAGTGGGCTGAACAAGGTAGACTACACATTAAATACACTAACTGTACGTCAGGTACTGCTCAAGGAGCAAACGCATTGGCTACATATACTATTAACGATGCTTTTGACCCAGCTTTAGTTGCTGGAGAAACATCAGCAGGTTTAAGAGTAGGTCAAACAGTTATGATTTCAGACAACGCTGCTGGATCAACTTTGTCTAACAAAGGTGTAATCACTACAGCTCCATTAGGAACTACAGGTGGTGGTGTAAATTTACTTGGAAATCAATTTGAAGTAGCTTACTACGAAGTAACACAGGCGGTTCCACAAACAGCTTGTACTGTATTTATTTACGGTTCTGAATTTGCTAAAGGAACAGCAGGAATGTCAGGTTCATTAGAAGCTGATGATTTCATCTTCCAAAATAAGCCTATTATATTAAAAGACACTTATGAAGTAAGTGGTTCTGATATGGCTCAAATTGGATGGATTGAAATTCAAAGTGAAAATGGAGCAAACGGTTACCTATGGTACTTAAAGTCAGAGCATGAAACAAGATTACGTTTTGAGGATTACATGGAAACAGCTATGATTGAAGCGGTTCCAGCTGAAAACACATCTCAAGCTCAGATAGCTCTTGTTAGCGGAACTCCACAGGCGAATAATGACCAAGCAGGTTCTGAAGGTTTATTCTATGTAATAAATGACAGAGGAAATGTTTGGGGTGGTGGAAACCCAACTACATTAGCTGGATTTGATTCAATTATTCAAAGACTTGACAAGCAAGGAGCTATTGAAGAAAATGTTATTTTCATGAATAGAAACTTTAGCTTTGATATGGATGATATGTTAGCAGCTCAAAATTCTTATGGAGCTGGAGGTACATCTTACGGTCTATTTGATAATGATGCAGATATGGCTTTAAATCTTGGCTTTACAGGATTCAGAAGAGGTTATGACTTTTACAAGTCTGACTGGAAATATCTAAACGACCCTACAATGAGAGGTGGTATTACTGGAGGAAAAATTAGCGGTGTATTAGTACCTGCTGGTTCAACTACTGTATATGACCAAATCTTAGGTAAAAATGCTAAGAGACCATTCTTGCACGTTAGATATAGAGCTTCAGAAACTGAAGATAGACGTTATAAAACTTGGATCACTGGTTCTGCTGGTGGTGCTGCATCATCTGATATAGATAAGATGCAAGTTAATATGCTATCTGAAAGAGCATTATGTACTTTAGGTGCAAACAATTTCTTCTTATTCAAAGACTAAGAATAAATAATTAATTCAAAAGGGGAGGTTCGCCTCCCCTTTATTTAACTTTAATAAATTATAATAAAATGAAAAAACAAACTTATAAAAGTAAGACATATAGACTTACAAGAGGGCAAAGACCTTTGTCCTACACAATCCCATCAAGAAATACATCTCGTTCTCCATTACTTTATTTTGATGAAGAAACAGGAGTTAACAGACCATTAAGGTATGCAAGAAACCAAAGAAGCCCATTTGAAGATGAACAGGATGGAAATGCTATTTTAGAACCTGTAGTTTTTGAAGACGGTATGCTTTTTGTTGACCGTTCTAATCAAGTATTGCAAGAGTTCTTGCATTATCACCCACATAATGGACAGGTTTTTGAAGAGGTAGACAACGAAGCAGATGCTGCAAGAGATTTAGAAGAGGCTACTATGGAACTAAATGCTCAAGTTATGGCTATGGAGTTACCTTTAGAAAAAATGATTTCAGTAGCAAGAGCGTTTATTGGAAACTCTGTAGATAAGATGACTACATCAGAAATTAAAAGAGACTTGTTAATGTTTGCTAAATCAAGACCAGAAGAATTACTTGCTATTATTAATGACCCTATGTTAGAGTTACAAGACACAGTAATGCAAATGGAACAAGTAGGTTTAATAAAAATTAAAGGTAAAAATGTATTTTATAATTTAAAAAATAATAAAAAACAGATGTTAGTGGTTCCACATAATACAGACCCTTATGCTATTATTGGTACTTATCTTCAGTCAGATGAAGGAATACAAATGTTTAAGATACTAAAAAAGGCTTTAAATAAAGATAGTTAGATTGTTTATCTTTGTACTTTATTAATCATTAAATTTTTTAAAAATGACAAAATTTCTTTTTATAACAAACGCACCTAATACAGGTCAATTAATTAGCCTTAATGGCATAAAAAATATAGGAACAGCAAGTGCTACAGCAGCTACCGTTACAATAGATTACGTTGATAATACTACTACAACTGTAACTACTGCTAATCAAGTTGGTTCAGATGTTTACTTAGCAATAGTCAATGGAGCAGAAGAAGCTTTAGCTACAAGCTGGCAAAAAGCATATTTTCCTATGCTTTTACCAAAGGCTGTAACATCAATAGTTAACGCATAAATATATGAGAGCTAAATATTTAGAAATACCAGTTAATACGATTGTTTCAAGTGGAACATCGGAACTGGTTATAGGAACCACAGCTTCAGCAGGTATAGCCTCAGGAACCGCTACAAGTGACAGTACGAATAAACTTGTTGATTCTGGCGCTACTTTTGTTGCAGACGGTGTTGTTGTTGGTGACATTGCATACAATGTTACTGATGGCTCTCAAGCTGCTATAACTGCTGTTGCTAACACAGAACTAAGTTTTGCTTCTGATTTATTCCCGGATGGTAATGAAGATTATGCTGTTCGTAAGGAAAAGCAATTAAACGCTGTTGCAACATTTACAACTCGTAAAGTTAGAGTTGGAGATATTGTAAAAAACACAACAGCTGGTACACAAACTACTGTAGCTGCTTTAATTAATGAGACATCATTAACATTGACTGCTGATATATTTGACAGTCCAACTTTGTTTAATGATAATTTTACAATAGAGACGCCTGCTAATGAGGTGTATGATTTTGGTAAGGCATTTACATCTACTGTTACTGCGGGAGATATTCTTGAGAATACTACTGCAAACACAAGTGAAACTGTAACACAGGTTATTGATGACTATAGGTTAAAGCTTAGCGGTAGTTTCGGAACTATTGGAAATGCTTACAATGTATTTGACACTACGATTGCTTCAAGCTACTTAATAGATATGGATAGCATAGTTTTTGTAGATAGAGTAAATAATGAGCAGACTAAGATTATTTTAAACACTAATGTTACTCCTACTTTAACAATAGACCATTCAGATCAAGGAACAGGTCGTATTGTGGCTATTGCTATACAAGACGCAATGAAGAGAGGATACGTTGGTGTAAATATGCCAGACCCACCTGGACCATCTGCTGCAAGAGTACAGATGCCTTTATTTGAAAGCGCTGTAATAACAGTTGAAAGCTTAGCACTATCATAATAGTATTATTACAATTTTAAAGAGAGGTTACAAAAAAAGTAACCTCTTTTTTTTTGCTATATTTGTAGATATTTAAAATGTATTTTCTATGGCTATGATTAATAACGTAAGGAATACAGTATTAGCAATTATTAATAAAAATAATTACGGGTACTTATCTCCGCAAGATTTCAATCTGTACGCACAACAAGCGCAGATGGATATGTTTGAGGATTATTTTTATCAGTATAATCAATATATAAACAGAGAAAACGTTAGACAATCAGGAACAGGTTATGCAGATATAGTAAAAGGTTTAGAAGAGGTTATAGATTCATTCTCTGAAGAGGTGTTTTTAACAGGAGGAACAGCAAACACCTGGTCTTTACCGTCAGACTATTATTTAATAAACAAACTTTATTACTACCCTACTCTATTAACATCAGGAACAACAACAGCTACTGCTGTAAACGAATTAGTAGACAATACAGCTAACCCACCATTTTCAGATGGTGCTGTTACACCACAATACCCTGCATTACAAAGTATAGTGGTTAATACCGACACTCTAAAACAGGCGTTTGTTCAAAGTGTTGCAAATGCAACAACAATAAATTTAAGCGCAGATATATTTCAAGCTGTAGCTTCTGGAGAAAATTATTCTATATACGATGCTAATAACATAACAGAAGTAGAAAGAGTAACACAGAAAAAAATATTTTTTCTAACAAGCTCAACTTTAGGATCACCTACAACTCAATTTCCCGCATATGTTCTAAGTGGAAATACGGTAAGTGTTTACCCAACATCAATTCAAAACAATGGTGATATAAAGGCGCAATATATAAGATATCCAAAACCACCGCAGTGGACATTTTTATCTTTAACAAATGGAGAACCAATATTTGACCAAACATCCTCTACATATCAAGATTTTGAATTACCCCTGTCAGATGAGCCAGGATTAATAGCTAAGATTTGCCAATACGTTGGTATTGAAATAAGAGAAGCAGAAGTATATCAATTCGGTCAAAACGAAGAAGTTCAAGATAACCAAATACAAGTATAACAAATGACATACATTACAGATTATTTATATTATGAAAACAATGGTAATTCTCCAGTTGATAAAAACTGGGGTTCATATCAGTATGTATCTTTAGAGGATATAGTAAATAATTTTATGTTAATGTATCAAGGAAATAACGAAATACTAAACAACATAGAAAGATATCAAGTTATATTTCATGCTAAAAGAGGAATACAAGAGCTTAATTACGATGCAATGAAAGAAATTAAAATATTGCAGTTAACAGTAGACTCACAAATTAGATTTGTGTTACCGCCTGATTACGTTAATTATGTAAGAATATCTTTGTATGAAGCAGGGGTTTTATATCCTCTAACAGAAAATATACAAACCATGTGGAGCGAAGCCTACTTGCAAGATAACAACGCTAAAATTTTGTTTGATGTTGATGGTAATGTTTTAAAACCTGAAAACTCTCAAGTAGATTTATCAAGACAAGAGGGCGGTATGCAAAAATTATATTTAGGAGGAGGCCCATTTCATAATCAATTAGGCTACTGTATGGATGGTTGCTGGTACTTTGAAAGACAAATGGGAGACAGATTCGGTCTTAATACTGAAACTGCTAACATTAACCCAACTTTTACAATAAACAAAAGTACAGGCGCTATATATTTCAATTCAACTATGTCAGGCAAATCAGTGGTTTTAGAATATGTATCAGACGGAATGGAAAAAGGGGATGATTCCAAAATAAGCGTAAACAAAATGTTTGAAGAATATTTGTATGCTTATATAAGATTTGCATTGTTAAACAGTAAGTTGGGAGTGCAAGAATATATAGTAAACAGAGCAAGAAAAGACAAGTCGTCTTTATTAAGAAATGCAAAATTAAGATTAAGTAATATTCATCCAGGAAGATTGCTGATGAACATGAGAGGTCAGGATAAATGGATAAAGTAATATGGAAATTAATACTAATTTTATAGCAGGTAAAATGAATAAAAGCGTTGATGAACGCTTATTACCTCCTGGACAATATGTTGACGCACAAAATGTAAGGCTTGGTTCTACCGAAACTACAGAAATAGGGGCGGTAGAAAATTCAAAAGGAAACACTCAGGTATCAACTTTATTATATAATGGCGTGGCATTATCTACCTTTGCCAAATGTATTGGCGCTTACGCTGATGGTATAAACCAAACCATGTATTGGTTTGTTTGTGATCCAGGAAGAGATGTAGATATGATAGTTTCTTTTAACTCATCAACAAACGCAACTAAATACTTAGTAATTTCAGAAACTGTTTTAAATTTTCAAACAGAAAAACTAATAACTGGCGTAAATTTAGTAAGCGACCTTTTATTCTTTACCGATAACTTTAATCCACCACGAGTAGTTAATATAAACAGAGAATACCCATATCCTACACTTGGAGTAGACGGAATTACAGAAGAGGATATATCAGTAATAGTAAAGCCTCCAGGATTTACTGAATATACAAACAATCTTGTTTTACCACCTGTAACTGAATTTTCTTTACCAGCACCTACAATAAATTTAATCAACACTCCTTCGGAAGAAGAAAACTATATTTTAGATAAATTTTTATGTTTTGCTTACCGATACAAATATAAAGATAATCAGTATAGCGCAACTTCTTTGTTTACCACACCAGCTTTTGAGCCAAGTGATTGGACTTTAGATTATGATACTTTAGAAAATACCGGTATGGAAAATAAATTTAACACTGCTGAGGTTACATTTAGCACAGGCGGCTCAAATGTTATCGGTGTAGATTTATTATATAAAGAATCAGGACAAAATACAATTTACATAATTGAAAGGTATGATAAAATTAACGAAGGGTGGGGTGATAATACTGAACGTTCAATAACTTTTAGTAAAAAGAAAATTTACACTTTACTTGGGCAAGACGAGTTATTAAGAACATTTGACAATGTTCCTAAAACTGCTCAAGCACAAACCGTTATGGGTAATAGAGTGTTTTATGGAAATTATACAGACGGTCATAACATGATAGGATTTGATGACTTACCTGTCGTTCCTCTTTTTACTCCTGAAATTATACAAATTAATGATAGGTTTTTGGAACTACAACAACCTGCAAGAGTTAGCACTACACAAGTTTGGTCAATACAATCCGGAACACCCTTTAGCTCAACACTTGGAAAAACTACATTTTATCCAAACATTTCTTTGTCAGGTTTTCAAATATACTCTGGTTCAGACACAATAATAACCGGAACAACTTTTACTTGGGAAATATCTTTAAGAACAACAGGCACCAATTCAGTTCCAGGCACATTAGCTGGTTTTCCTGCTACTGGTGAGTATAAATCTTCTAACGGAACTCAGCCCATAACTCTTACTTTTGAATTTACAACAACAAGAGATTATAATTCAATAAATACTATGTTGTTAAGTCCTGAATTTTCTGATGCAGTAGGAGTAACTAATTTTCAACCTATATCAAACTCTAACAATGGTAATACCTTAACGGATTTATTTAACACCGCTATTATTGCGCCTGGCCCAGCTAATTCAGGAGTGGTTTCTGGAGCAGGGCCATTTCCTCAGACAACACATTCTTTAACAGGTATTACAAGCTCTACTGTAAATGAAGGGTTTGAGCTTACTGTTAGTGGTGATACTTTTGATTTAAAAGTACCAGCAGTTAAATACCAAGCTACTGACCCTTCTACAAATGTTGTTAGTGAATACTATGAGTATTTTCAGTATATAATACAAAGCATGACTGGTGTTTTGGATAGCTCTCCAAATAGATTAAGCCTACATAGTAACAGGGATTATAGTTTAGGAATAATTTATATGGATGAATACGGTAGGTCTTCTACAGTAATTACAACTGAGGACAACACAGTTCATGTAAATACTCTTGGAGCAGGATTGATAAATAGATTAAGAGTATCTATAGATAGTCCTCCACCAAAATGGGCAACTCGCTATAAGTTTGCAATAAAACCTTCAGCTACAACTTATGAAACTATATATATAACGGTATTTGAAGAAGATAAAAATGACCCTACTTTATATTGGTTTAGATTGGTAGGTCAAGACCAAAGTATTTTAACAGTAGGTGATAGACTTATAGTAAAGTCTGAAATTGTATCAGGAGTGCCAAGTGTTTTTCCAGAATTAGTCACTCTAACAGTATTGGAAATAGAAGCGAAAGGACGTGGGGAGATAGATGGAACCGTATCAAATCCAGGAAATAGTTTAGCAGGATTGTATTTTTCTGCAAAACCTAACGGTTGGAGTCCAAACGATCAAACTTTTGTGTATAATAAAGGAACAAAGGCAAATGTAATGAGTCGTAAGGCTTGCGGAACAAACCCAAGTGAAGACCAGCAGGTTGCATATCCTTTATTTTTTGGCACTGCTCCATCCACTAATATTGTTATTCAACCTGGTTCTGTTATTCAATTTGACATGAAAATTACAAGGGGTGCCTATGGTGGTATATGGACAGGAGACCCTGCTGATGTAAAGTCTGTTGATTGGAGGTGGAAAGAAGAGTACATATCTAATGCTCTTTATCCTGATTTTAAAAGTTGGTTTGAAGGTCAGGGAATAGTTAATTATATTCAAGGAACAAGTGATACTGGAGAAAAAGAGTTGAAAGGCCATTATGTATATACATTAGCTACTGATATATCAGATTGTAACATACCTGGAGCATCACCATGTTATGACTATGCGTTTCAATTTTTACAACCAAGTGCTGGCGAATTACAACTGGTATTAAGTCATGGGGTACCAAGAGGTGGTCCAGGTTTTGACAAAAGACCAGCGAGAGTTTCTGTTAAAATAGTTATTATAACTAATAACAATGTTATTACATTAGAAACAACTCCACAGCCAGCAGACCCTAATATTTATTATGAAGGCTCTCAAAACTTTAATATTGGATATGATGCGGTTTCAAACGAAAACATACATTTTGGTAATGTTCAAAACCAAAATTTAACGACAAATGTCGCAGCTATAAATGATTTAACCTTTGCTAATTGTTATTCTTTTGGTAATGGAGTAGAAAGTTATAAAATATTTGATAATGCAGCAGAAAATGCTATGGCTATCGGGGAAAGAGCTAATGGCGTTACTGCGGAACCTTATCAAGAAAGTAAAAGAAAAGCATCTATTACCTATAGTGGGATATATAATGGTGAAACAAACTTAAATAACAGTAATGAGTTTAATTTAAGTTTAGGTAATTTTAAAGATTTAGAATTAATATTTGGTCCTATTATGAAACTACATAGTAGAGAGACTGACTTATTAGTTTTACAGGAAGATAGAATATCATATATATTACAAGGAAAAAATTTATTATCAGACGCAGCAGGAGGTGGAGCAATAACCTCTATACCTGAAGTATTAGGTAAGCAGATAACACGATTAGAAGAGTTTGGTATAAGCTTTAACCCAGAAAGTTTTGCTTCTTGGGGTAAAAATGTATTTTTTACTGATACAAAAAGAAATGCAGTTATAAAATTAAGTGGAGGAACTTATGAAGAACAATTAACAGTAATTTCTGACAGTGGTATGCGATCATTTTTTAGAGACTCTTTTACTGCACAAATAGATACACAGAAGTTAGGAGGTTATGACCCTTATATGGGCGAATATGTTTTAAACAATAATGAAATATCAGTCAAAGATTCTGACGCTCCTGTAGCTTGCGGTACTTTAATATCTCAAACTAATGCTCCTGAGGTGTTTGAATTTGACGTAAATGTTGGAGCTGTGTATGGAAACTTTTATTTAGATTATCTGTTAAATTCAGGTTCTATTAAAATAACTTTAACATGGAACGGAACAAATAAAGTTCAAATAACATCTGGTTCAGCAACTAATCCTTTAGTATCGGGAACATTAACAGATACAGCCAACAATTTTGTCACTGCTGGGGTGCAAGTTGGGGACGGAATAATTAATACAGGTTCTTCTATAGTTCCTCCTCCAAAAACTACGATTACTGGATTAGGAAACCCTGATGAATTATTATTAGCAAACCCAGCCTTTACTTTTGCTGTAGGAGACACTTATATTATTGAAAGAGTAGTAAACCCTGTAGTAGTAGATAGAATAGTAGATAATACTGCACCTTCTGGTTTCTTGATACTAAACAAGTTAAGTTTATATCCTACCACGATAAACGTAAAAGTTGAAAGAGCTCCTAATACAACAGGAGTATTAGGTTACGAAATAACACCACAGTGCGTTACTACAGTAACTGGATCATTAACACAGATAGTTTTAACATCGCCTCAGCAATCAGGAAAACAATTACATTATGAATATGGCTGGTTTGACGGTAATTTTTCAAGCCCTATAGAGTCTAATTTAGTTGTAGCATTAGCAAGTCCATTACAAGGGGTCTCGGCATTTAATCAGTTAGAAGGTCAGCAATCAGTAGGAATGATATCATATGATGGTGCAGACCAGCTTATTAGGTCAGTAAAGAAAAGTGGAGATAATATAGATTTTAATCCAGTAGGAAACTTTTTATATATATTTAGTCAAGGAAATCCTATGTATGCTCCAGGTTCAACAGGAACTGCATTTGATTTTGATGTAACAAAACTTAATGGTAAATCTCCTTTAACATCAACCTTAACTAACCCTCAGCCAGGAGTTTTTGAGGCGAAAAGATTTAATGTTACACAAGGATTGTCACAGCCTAACATGATAGTTGTAACCGATTTAAGAGAGCGTTCTTATGTAAAAATGGGATATGACGCAAATTCAAGTACAGCTGCTTGCGGAGTGGTTTTAAATTGTAATCTGGTTACAACAAGTGTTCAAAAGTTTTCAGCTTTTTCAGCTTGTCAAGAAACTGTTATAAATATCAGTAGATATACAAACGCTGTTTCTCCTGCCAATTTAACAGTAGGAGATATAATGTATCAAAACACTCCATGTAGCTCAGGCCCATCTAATTGGACTCCAGCAGGTTTTTATAAAATAAATCAAGGAGGGCCAAATGGAAGAGTAGCAGAGATAGGAGTAGATGGTTTAGTATTAAGTATAACAAATTGTTAATATGGCAGTAGCAATAAATAGATATTTTGATGGTAATACTTTTTGTCAAGCGACAGGAATATTTACAGATAATAGAATGACAAGTTTAGCCCCAACAGGTTACTATGCTTTTGATGGATATGTAAGATATTGGGATAGCGCAACACAGGTTCTTGGACCATGCTCAACTTGTCCTTAAAATAAAAATTATGGCAAACGAAACATTATCATATAGCGAGTCAGCAAAAGGCTGGCCATCATTTTATTCTTATCTACCTGACTTTATGATGGGTATGAATACTTATTTTTATACATTTAAAAATGGTAATTTATTTAGACACAATACTAATCCAATAAGAAATAATTATTACGGGCAGCAATTTAATTCTTCTATTACAGGTGTTTTTAATAACAATCCATTAGAAATAAAATTATTTAAAACTATATCATTTGAAAGTGATAAGGCTTGGGCAGTAACAGATTTGCTAACTGATTTAAGTTCAGGAAATATGTTAAGCACATATTTTGAGCAAAAAGAAGGAGAGTGGTTTTCATTTATTAGAGAAAACGCATCTACAATAAATTTTAAATTAAGATCAGCTAATGGTATAGGAACAATATCAGCTATTCCAACCATAATTTCTGCAAACTTATATCAATATCAATTTACTGTACCACCTGGAAGTATTATTTCAGAGGGTGATTCGGTTTTTAAAACCACCAACCCGGCAACAGTAACTCCAACTAAATGCGGTGTGGTTAAAAGTGTAGATAATACTTTAAATACAATAAATGTTGACACAACAGGATTTGGACAATTAGTAGCAAGTGGAGATTTTATTTTATATTATAAAGATGTAGTAGCTAACTCCACCGGAGCAAGGGGTTATTTTATGCAGTTTAAATTAGAAAACTCAGACACAACACCTGTTGAGCTGTTCTCCGTAGGAAGTAGTGTGATGAAAAGTTTTCCATAGATTTTATTATCTTTGCATAGATGAGGTATAACATACAGCCGCTAAAAGATAATGACTATGAAGATGTGTTGGTAGGTTGGTGGAAAGATTGGAGGTGGACACCTCCAGCAAAAGACTTTTTATCCGACAAAGGATATATGGTTTATTGTGATGATGAGCCAGTGTGCGCAGGGTTTATGTATGTAACTAACTCTAAAGTGGTATTGTTAGAATGGATTATATCTAACTTTAATGTTAAAAATAAAAAGGTTAGAAAGGAAGCGTTGCTGACATTGATAGAGTTTGTAACGTCTGTAGCCAGAGGTATTGAAAAAAAATATGTATATTCATTGCTTAAAAACCCTTCATTAATTAGTCTTTATGAAGAGTTAGGGTATGTAAAAGGAGGGAGCAATGGGCAAGAAATGATTAAAAAATTATAATATGGGTTTAGGAACAGCAGCAACAATAGCGGCAATTACTACAAAGGTAGCACAAGCTGTAGGGTCTTTTCAAAACGCAAAACAAGCGACAAGATTAAGAGAGCAAGCAGACAAAGCAGCCGCTGCTTTTTTAGAGAAAGCGTCAAGCAGAATTGAAAAAGATTTTTACGCAGGATTAAATATTCCTGTAGAAGCATTTGAGAATGAATTGTTAAACAATTTACAAACTACTACTACAGCAGTTGAAGCATTACAAGAAGCGGGGGCAAGAGAATTATTAGGTGGTGTAGGTAAGGTATCAGCAGTTCAAGCAGCTGTAGCTGAGCAAGCAAGAGTAGCACAGGGAGAAAAGCTCTTTGAATTAGAAAAATTGAAGGCAGAAAATAAAGACGCAATCAACCAGCAAATGCTACAGTTAGAAGTTCAGGCGGAAAAAGATAGAGCAAGAAGACTTGTAGACTCACAAGAGGCAAGGGCTACTTTTAATCAACAAGGATATCAGGCTTTAGGAGAGGCCGCAATGTTAGGATTAGAACAAACAAAATTATATCAAACAAGCTCTGAAGATAAAAAATTACAAAAATTTCTAAAACAAAATAATATAACCCTCTCAGAATATGCCGCAGACCCAGCAAAATACGCTGAAGACTTTAGAGTATTTTCATTAAGTGACAAAGAATTTGATGCAGAAATTGAAGCTGACTTAGAAAAACAGCAGGGTGAATCGGCAGAAACAAACTTTTATGCCACTGAAGAAGGGCAAAGACAACTTGGGGCTGAAACTGATATGGAGTTTAGAAGAAAACAAAACGAGGAGCAAAGGGCTGCTGCTTCTTCTTTAACGCCTCAAATGGAAGGGCAAATAAACGTAGTGCAGTCTCCGTTGATGCAAAGTCTTTTTCCAACATTTGAAGAGACAATGGCTAAATATGGAATAACTCTTCCGGAACAACCGAAGACATATACAACTATAAATTAATAAAATCATGGCAACAAAACAACAAATTGATTTTAGCACATATGTAGAAAGAGACCTAACAAAGTCGGTAATAGACTGGAGCACTATATCAAAAACATTATCAGACGATTTAATAAAGCTAAAAGAAGATCGTGAAACCAAAAAAGCTGAGATAGAAAAAAACACTATTGAGGCTGATACTATTTTAAATACGTTAGAGCAATATGACAATGCTGATTTAGGTTCATTAGCTTTAGGAATGAGTAAAGAATCAGCAGAATTTTTAAGAGTACAAAACGATTTGTTTAAAAGAGGTTTGATATCTCAAACAGAGTTTGCTCAAGCAAAGCAAAGAGTCTTAGCTGACTGGAAACAATTTTCAAATGTTTCCAAACAATGGAATGATGATTATGCAGAATATGTAAAAAGAATTGATAATGGTGAAGCCTCTAATTTAGAACAGTGGCTTAACGAACAAAATGTTGCCTTCGGTAACTTAGAAAATATTCAGGGGTATGTAAACCCGCAAACAGGAAGATTGTCTTTAGTAGAGGTTGACCCAGCTACAGGAAAGCCCTCAGATGATCCAGGTAAGCACGTTTCTATGAACACAATTAATACCAGGTTTAAAACTCAGTACACTAAGATTGACCCAATACAATATGTAAAAGGAACAGTAACTGAATTAGGGGTATTAGTAAAAGAAACTTTAGGAGATAGACAACAGGTAAATTCAAGAGAAGGATATGGTACGTTAAGAAATGAGGAAGGTTTTCAAGAACAAATGAGAGAGCAGGTCAGAGGTTTATTAACTGACAAAGCAGTAGCTACATTAGCAGGGTCACCAAGTATTGGGGCGAAGTATGTTTATGCAGGTACTCCTGAAGCAGCAGAAGTAAATGAAAATACTGAAGATGTAGTGGTAATGAAAATAGTTAATGGACGTCCAGTATTAGATACTGATGCTGTTAATAATGATAAGATAAAGAAAAAAGTAGAGGACTTATTATATGGTCAGGCTATGTTACAGTTGGATGAAAAGTATGAGGTAAGAAAAGGATTTGAAAAACTTTCATCTGATGTAGACCGATTAGTAGACGAAGAAATACTAAGCTCAATAAGTGAAAGAGAATTAAATGAAAGAAAAGTTGCGGTATCAGAGGCATTGAAAGACAATACGATTGATGCAACTCAAGCTAAAATTTTAAATGATAAATTAAATACAGCTATTAAAGAAAAACAAGTAAATGCTAACATAGCAAATATTAATTCTTTAATAGATGATAGAGAGTTATCAGGACTGCAAAGAACACAGCAAATGTTAATTAATGCTGACATACAAAACAGAACTTTAGAGTTAAAAGAAAAAATAAATAAAGAAGCTGAAACCGCAAAAATAATTCCTTATCAATATAGAGATGGTAGCGCTACCGCAATGTATGGAGATTATGAGGGTACAGGAACTGCATATTTAAAAGAAGAGCTTGGAGATAATATTAGAACACATATGCGTGGAAATACCGCAAACTTTGCCGCAGTCCCTATGGCAGGAGCCTTGATGATTGGTGGTCCACCAGCAGCTTTAGCAGTTGGATTAGGCTTTACTATTGGTGAATATGTAACTAAAGATGCAGTAGATGAAGTAACAAATGCTTTAGGAACCTATATCAGCGGGACTATGGACCCTAACTTAAAAAACAAATTGTTAGAGTCGGGGCCTATTGACGCAAGATTTGGGCTAACAAATGATGGAAAAATAGACGCAAGTAAGTTAATATTTGATGTGGGAGGACAAGAATTTGAGTTCCCTCCAACAGAAGAAGGTCCAGCAAGAGATGCAGCGTTAAAAATTATGTCATCAAATGGTATAAAAACATCTGCAATGAAGCAATGGATGGATAAATTTATTATTGACCCAATGACATTAGCTGGTATTGCAAATCAAATTGCAGAAAAAGAAGAGATAGAAGGACAAGAAGCAATTTCTTATACTGAATTTGTTGTTAAGTTTGGTGACATGGCTGCAAACCAAGAAGAGTATAGAAAGTATCAAGAAGACCCTGCCAACTATGTACCTCCAGGAGCCACAGAAACAGAAGAGGTAGTAGTGGTTGAAGGAGATAATGTATTTGAAGAGTAATAATGGATCAAAAAGAACAGTTATATAATCTTTATCTTAAAAATAACCTTATAACAGATAAGGTAACTTTGAAGATGTGGAATACAATGTCTCCGAGACAGCAGAAGGAAATTTATAATATAGGTAAAAACAAAGGTTTATTTCAAAAAGTTCAATTAGAACAATTTACCTCGTTATGGGAAGAGCCTGTAAAAAAAAAAGACGATTCAGACTTATCTGGTCAAAATCAACAGGAAACTTTGGAATCAGATACTACAATTCAGGAGGTGGGTGGTTCATCGGCTTTACCAGAACAAACAGTTGAGGTAGAAGATTCTCTTGAAGTACAAGTTCCAGAAGGAGGTCAGGGAGTAGAAGTAGAGGAAATAGAAGTAGGAACACCTACAGATGTTTCTGAAATTGAAAGTGTTGAAGTTCCTACTGTTGCAGAAACCCCACGCTACAATCCATACCGTACGCCACAAGACTTACAAGTAAAAGAAAAAGACACAGCAATAGAAAGAGCTTTTGGTAAAAATTTTCTAACAGATTTTTTTGGAGACTTATATAGGTCAGGTTCGGCAGGGATTGCTCAAGGAGCCACCCTTGATGAGTCTTTAGAATTATTTGCAAAAGGTCAAAATGTAACTGACCAAGATATACAAGAGTTTATACAAGCTCAACAATCATTACAATCAAGAGGAGAGTCTGATGAAATGAAAGACTTTAATCGTATTTATCAAAGTGAAGGAGGAAGTCTTTGGGGTTTTATTAAAGGAGTTGTAGCTAACCCATCTGTAGTTCCTCAGATTTTTGTTTCATCTACTACACAATTATTAAACGCATCTACCATAGGAGCTGGTATTGCCGGTGGTGCGGCTGGATCATTTATTCCTATAATAGGAACTTTAGGGGGCGCAATGGGAGCGGCAGGAGCTACATTAGAAACAGGAATTACATTTGCAGAATTATTACAAAAAGAATTAGAGGAAAGAGAGTTAGATTTTACTACTGATAATGTAAGAACAGTATTAGAAGACGAAGAAGCACTTAGCTCTATTAGATATAAAGCAGCAGGAAGAGGATTGGCTATCGGTATTATAGAAGGAGCTACTGCTCGTTTAGCAAGCTCTGTAGGAGCAAAAGTTTACAGAGGGGGTCCGTTAACTACAGGAAGAAAGTTAGGAGCTTTAGGAGCTGGTTTTGGAGTTGAGGCAGTTGGAGGTTCAACAGGAGAAGTTGCTGGTAGATTAGTGGCTGGGCAAGAGATGGATGTAGCCGAGATTGGGTTTGAAGGTATAGCTGGTATGGCTACCGCTCCAATTAGTGTTGGTTATGGTATATACAAATCACCAAAGTATTATATTAATAAAAAGAATGGTGGTGAAGAAATGTCTCAGACTACAGCAACTACTATGGAAGACTTTGTAGAAAATGCACCTGATGAAGATTTTGCTAAAGCTGAGTTAACAATAAAAAATAATCCAGAGCTTGAGGCAAAGGCTAAAAAAAGAAAAGATGATTTACATGAGAAAGCAGTAATAGAAGGGCAGCTAAAAAGAGCCGGAGTAACTGACCAAGCAAAGATTGATGAAATACTACCACTGCAAAAAAAGTTAAACGAATTAGCTGAAGATACTGGAGAAGCATCAAAGCTAAAAAGAAGTGAGATAAAACAACAAATTAATGATATAATACAAAGACAAGATGCCGTTCAAGAGCAAAGCACAGATGCGGTGGATGGCGAAGTTCAAGCCACAGATGTTCAAGAAGTGGATGAGCGAGGGCAAACCACCGAAGAATCTACAAGAGAGGAGCAACAAATCACCGAAACCACCGAAGAGACAGAAACAGAGAAGACGGAAGTAACTGAAGCTCAAAAGAATTTTGATAAAAGGTTAAAAAGAAGAAATAGCAGTATTAAAAAAGTAAATCCTAATTTTAAAACTCAAGGCCCAAAGGTAGGAAAAAAATATAATGAAGGAGATATTGTTGAAGTGCAAAATACAATGGACCATGAATCTTATAACGCAGAAAGAGATGGAGATGGGTACACAGTTTTCACTCGTATAAATGAATATGCAGAATTTACAGACGGTAAGCAAACTAAGCGTGCTAAGGTTGAAACAATGCGTTTTAAAGATAAAGAAACAGCAGACAAATATATAGCAGACCAATATCAAGATGTATTAAATAGAGCAAATGAAGATGTTCGTAAAGCACAGGAAAGACTTGATAAAGCGCAGGAAGGAGCTCAAGTAACACAACAAGATAGAGTAACTGAAGTTACTCCTGAGCCAGAGAAAAGACCGGAGACTAAAAGACAAGCACAGCCTGTAAGAAAGAAAATAAAAGGCAGTAAAAAATATGAAATAGAAGTAGATGCGGAAGGCAAAGCTCAAGTGGTAGAAGCTAAAACAGGAAGGCCAGTAAAAGATGTAAACTCAATTAAAAGTCAAGCAGTAAGAAACGCTTTACTGCAAGAGGGTATTGATGTAAACGAAGGCAGAACTGCTGGGCAGATATTTAAAGAAAATAATCCTGATACAGATATAAGCAGCCTAAGGGAAGACCAAGCTGATGATATAATTTTAGAAAGTGAAAACGTAAGAGAAGTAGCTGAGGCTATAGAAACAGAAAAAAAAGTAGCTAATGAACAAAGACAGGATCAAATAGAAATAGAATCAATAAATGAGTTTGAAACTATTAAGCTCACTGAAGAAGAGTGGGCGCTCTTTAATGATAAGGAATATCTAACGCCACAAATAAAAAGAAAATATATAATAAAAAAAGCAATTGAAGGGTTTGACAGTCAAATAGCTGAAATAGCTGAGCGTACAAATCAAGATTCAGACGTTGTAATGGAGAAGTTTTTTGAATATGCTATTAACAATCCTACCAGACGTAACATTTCTCGTGCAAAGCAAGCTCGTACCTTAAAATTAAATAACTTAGAAGCTCGGTTTGAAGAGCTAACAGGATTAAAACCTACACAAAAAAATATAGAAGCTGTATTAGGTGTTGACCCAGACAGAGAGTCGTTACAAGATATAAGGTTAAAAGAGGAGGTTCAGCAAAAAGAGATGCTGGATAAAGGCGGTATTGCTCCTGTAAGTAAAAAAGGAAGAGGTGTTCCTGCTAAAAAAATAGTAGAGGGAACTAAGAAAAAGAAAGAGGTTACTGTGGATGAA
>Ga0209232_1000414_pt1 | contig 26219 bp, 36 predicted proteins | sample ETNvirenome_2_60_FD_184066 | JGI IMG/M metagenome (GOLD analysis project Ga0209232, IMG submission 184066) | Marine viral communities from the Pacific Ocean - ETNP_2_60 (SPAdes) (version 2) | ecosystem: Environmental > Aquatic > Marine > Oceanic | place: Pacific Ocean | collected 2013-06-22
TAATGCATTCTGAGGTGTGCCTCCCCATGGCATTGCAACTATATGAATATCATATTTATTTGCTCTAATTAAAGCTGTAACTAAATCTCTTGTATGATTGCCGTAACCAGATCTGGTTGCAATCGGTCCTTGAACTACTATATATGGTTTCATACTATTCCTGGATTTTCTATTTTTTGTAACTGATTAATTTTATATAAACTAAATTTCTTTCTTTTTGTCCAATTATTTAAGCATGCGTCTATACATTCTATAAATCTTTCTGACATTCTTCTTGCAGACATATTTGATTCATTACCCAATACCCACTCACGGCCATCTAATCCACATTCTACTCTTCTTTCTGGCATCATATTATACCATTCCAGAATTGCATTTCCTACATCTTTATGATTTGCTCTATCATCAAATATATAAGGCGTCATTGGAGATCCTTGTAATGATATATTAGTTGGAAATACTGGTTTACACCAACTTGCATGATTTTTATACGTTCCTGCATGATTTGTAGAAAATTTAGTATCAAATTCAATCCAATCGCCTGTTGTATTTTCGAATCTACATCCATCTTGTAATCCTCCAGTTACATTATTGATTATAGGAGTTCCTGCATGAAGTGATTCACACCATGAAATACCAAATCCTTCATTAGATGCTATGTTCAAAGTAACATCTGCCATATTATAATAGAAATTTAATTGTTTTTGAGAAATACCTGAGTTACTAAATATTATATTACAATCAGGTGCAACTGCATTTTTAACGGCCATTAAATCAGTACCGTTAGGATCAGATATTTGAGTATGCATTAATAAAGCACATTCAGAAGCTTTTTCTGGAGATAATTTATCACAAAAATCTTTAAACGCTAAAATAACATCGCCGGGCTGTTTTCTTCTTATATTTCTATTATTCCAAAATACTAAAAATTTATGCGGATGTTTCGAATGAAAATCTCTCTTAAAATTTTCATATTCAGAAGAATGTTCATGTAAGGTTGTTATAGGAAAATACTTTTTTTCGTTAACGCCATGCGGTACCCATTGTACTGCCCAATCTGGTTTAGGAAATTTTCTTAATACATTTTTAACTATATTTTGAGTTTGTCTAGATATGTTCATTATAAGATCACATGACTCATAGAAAGGCTCATTCCAAAATGGATATGGCAAATCATCCCAAATATTATAATACATAATAGGAACTAGTTGTCGTATTTCATGTTCTATTTGATACAACCATTGCCAGAATCTAGGATCTGTAAAATGCAATATTGCATCTGGCCTTTCCATATTCATTACTTGGCCAAGTATTTGAGCATTACCGTATCCAGAACATGCATATATTTTAACATATGAATCTGTTATTCCAGCTTCTTTATTTACCTCATCAGACACATCAAATACTTTGCCTTCTTCTGGATGTTTAACTGCCGCGCCGATTTGTACCCAATCATACAAATGTGCTGTGCCTATGACAAATTCTTTAGCCATAGTTGCGATCCCTGAATGTACTCTGATATCATCACATAACAGCAGAATTTTTTTCTTTTTTGGCTTGTTCGGATCGATTTTTTTTAATTTAGGTAACTCTATTTTTTGCATTTATTTCCTTGTAACTAATTTATAATAAATATTCATTAAGTTATAATAACCACCTTTTTATTTAACTTTACAGCCTGCTTTACAGCACTTTCTGATCCATTTGCTTTGGATCCTTGTGGTACTAAAGCAATCATATAATCACAATCTCTTGCTATTAACATATTTCTATGATGAAATTGAGATACATGATATGGTCTTCCATAATATCCTTCAGACATTGCACTATATAAATTTTGCGGCGTATGTGCCGGATTAAATTCTTTATAGTTTAGGCCAAATTCTAAAGCATACTTTTTTACATATTTATCTGCTCCTTGTTTAGCTCCGCCGGATACTATCATTAACTCTTCTCCAAATTTTCTTTTTAAATCTGTCAAGAGATTTTTTATCTTTCTTGTATTTTCATATTCACGACTTCCGATAATAGCTATTTTCATCCTTTGATTCTATTTACTTTTGGACATAAATCTTCTTGATCTTTGAATTCGCAATACTTACAATTTTTATTATTTTTACCTGCAACAGATGGATATTGTCGTTTAGTATTATAATCCCCATCTTTATCAAAACATGTACCTATCCATTCTTCTATAGATCTAACAAGTTTATTTCTAGTTGGCTTGCCGCTAGCAGGAATAAATTCTTGTACTCTTCTTTGAGGAAACATTGCTCCTTCAATAAGTTTTCTTTTCACTATGAAATATAATATATCTATTTTTTCAACATCAAACCCATATTGTTTAGCAAAGTATTCCTTATATAATACTAGTTGAGATGCTTTTAATTTATCTGCTTTCTGATATTTGTTCCAGCCCATTGTAGACGTTTTAATATCAATGATACGTACTCTATCCGTACGTTTATCTCTAAGAACGACATCTAAATATCCTAACATCAATACTTTATCATTTTCTGGTAACACCGGATGATATATTTCTACCTCAATACCGACCAATTCATCGTTCTTAGGAGAAAAATATCGTGCACGATTTTTCTTAACCCAATTCAGTATAGCAATACCATCTTCATAAAATTCAGATAATTCAAATTTAGTTGAAAAATGATCTCCCATCTTCTCAACTGCATTTTTATATTCTTTCTGCATATTTTCTAATAACATCTTATTCAGATCTAATTCATCTGCCTTTTTAGCTGTTTCTTCTAACATTACCGTTAAATATGTTTGTAATGTTTCGTGGAATGCAGTACCAAACAATGTATGTATGCTCTGAGAAAATGTTCTTAAGCCTTTGATATAAGCTAATTCCCATTGTTTAGGACATTTTTGATACATTGAGTATTGTGAATACGATACTTTTCGTTCGCCCTTAACTCTCGGACGTTGATTAAATTTTATTAATGAATGCATACTTAAATATAAGTAAAAATTTTCAAATAACCTAAGGATTTTCCTCTTTTATTTTTATTTTAATGTCATGTGGAGCTTTTTCATTTCCTCCAAAATATGGATAAAGATAATATCTGCCTTGATTTAATCCACATGGCCTATTAGTTTCGATAGTATCGCCATCAACAGAAACAATATATTTACTCTCACCTAATTCTATACTACAATTAATTACTTCATTTAAATTTACATCTTTTATTTTACCAAAAGAAAAATTTCCATTGAAATGTTTAAACCATAATAATTCTAAATTATCGTTATACCATCTCCATCCTATTCTAATAGAGGACTGTAGATGATGGTCGTTGCAATCACTTACGCCGTATAATTTATTTACATCTGCTTGATTTGTACTATCTTCAGTATTATAAATTGCTGATTCATCAAAAATTGTTTGAAATTTTATAACATTTTTCCATGTTCTTTTATATTTCACCGTTGATCGATGTTTGCCTTCTTTGATGACATAAGACTTAAAACCCTGGTCATCTATTTTTCTGCATGCCCATTGGGTCATTAAAACGCTAGACATCATAATACTTACTAATAGCCTCCAATCGATCATCTGCTTCCGCTAATAAATTTAATGCTTCAGTTGCATCCTGGAAAAAATCATTTGCTGTATGATCTCCAATTCCAACTGCTTGATTTTCTAATAGGTCTAATGCCATTAGTGCCTTTTCCTTATCGGCTAACGCTTGTGCTTTCAACGCACCTATAACTTTGCTCTTTTTCATATCTATTTTTTTAATAATTGCTTTACTTCTTTATCTGATTTACCATATTTTTTACAAATAGATAGTATATCATCTTTATTTAATAATGATAAATATTCTTCCGATTCGCTTTTAGATACTTCATAATGTTTAGATATCAAAGAAACTAAATCTTTATTATACTTGTCACTTTTTTTACCTTTTATATATTTTGAAAAGAATTTACCTTTTGGTAAAATATCATAATATAATTTATACACATGCTCCTTACTTAAAGGTCCTATCGTGTAATGCTGAAACATATCCACTATTTCAATCAATTGGGGTGACATAGATAGCCATCTGTTAATTAAATATGGAGTAAATGATTTTTGATCTGCTTCAGTTAGATCTTCCCATTTAGTTTTCTTAAATGTTATTCCTGCTAAATGATCGAATATTGTTTTTGGTTTTTTCACTTAACTAAAAATTCTTTGTTTATATGACCACAATCGTCACATCTAAATGCCGGAACTGGTACTATTTGCTCTTTACCTGTCGGTGATATAATTGCCGATAATCTTTTAAAGGCACTTACTTGTCTAAAATATTTACCTCCGCAATTTTCACATACTATATCATTTAAATCTTCCGGTTTGATATTAACTTGTGCGTTAGGCGGCTTATTACCGTCCATTCCTATAATTTTAGCCATTATTTTCCTTATTTAAGTTCATTTAATATTTTGACAATTGTTGACATTATATGTAACTCTTTATCAACTGCAAATGCATCTTGATATTGTGATTCAGCTAAGATTAATATAACGCTAGCAATATGACCTTTTGCATAATTATCTAACTCATCGAATAAATACTTATGTAGTGCTGAAAAATCTTTTACTTTACTATCTGCGATTAACTGTCTAATATCTTTAAATGCTGTTTTTTTATCACGATCGGATTTCAACATTTCTAACAGTTTAGTCATATAATTGGCTTGTATAACACTTGTATCATCTATTTTAAGTTCTCCATCAATTACTTGCCTTTGACATGAATTAAGAACTCTTCTTATATCAGGATATCCTGCATTGATAATAGTTGCTATATCCTTAGTATCATATTTGACTTGTAACTCATTTAAGATATTAACTATACGTTTAGCAACCTCCGTTTTATTAGGTGGAGTTATACCAAATACTTGACATCTACTTTGAATAGGATCAATTATTTTTTCAACATAATTACATGTTAAAATAAATCTAGTTGTTTTTGAAAATGTCTCCATTAAGTTTCTTAATGCTGCCTGACCATTAGGAGTCATATAATCGGCCTCATCTAATATTACAATCTTCCATCGTTTGAACCCTACTGTACTAGCATAGTTCTTAATTTTAGTTCTAACTGTTTCTATATTATTTTCATCTGATGCATTTATGTACATTAAATCGGCATCTACGTTATTTGCAATAATTTTTGCTAATGTAGTTTTACCTGTACCTGCTCCCCCATAAAATAATAAATGAGGAACATCTCCTGACTTAAGATATAATTTTACTTTATCTATGATATGTTCATTTCCGACATATCCATCTAATGTTCCGGGTCTAAACTTTTCAACCCATAATGTATTTTCTTGATTTCCAAACATATTTTTTTATTTAAGATCCTATACAATATTTTAAATATAGTTTAAACCATCCTCCGGTAAGCTCTATATAGTTATATTGTATATCATTTTTAATTATTTGTTGTGCTAATCTATGATTACCATCGATTACATAATTTTCATTTTTTATTCTTGCAATTATAGGCAAATTATTTTTTTTGTACCATCTTTCTCTAATCCAATCCGATGTGATATTACGTAAAAAATAATCTTTATAGTAACCGCCATGAACAGTTTTTAAATTAATTAAATCAACTTCTTTACGTAATCGAACACTTCTTCCCATCATTGATACTAATATATGAATCGTTAATGCCCTATGTAAACAATATGAAACTAATTTTCTTCTTCTCCAATCTGCAAAATTATCTTTGGATTCTGTATCGAAATATAATCTAAATATTTGTGTTTGCCGCGGAGTAAGTTGTTCGTCATTAATTAATTTAGGAATAACTAAATATCTTACTAAACAATATTTAATTTTTTTCATCATATTTATTTACCTGTCGAGCCATAACCGCCTTCGCCTCTTTCTGACTCTGTTAAATTTACTACTTCTCTTAATTGTACTTCTGGATATGGCATTACTACTAATTGGCCTATCCTATCTCCTTCTTCAAATCTTTTTAATGATGCAAAAAAACTATTTTTATCAAATTTATATCTGAATGTTATTTCACCTCTATATCCTGAATCAACTACTCCTACACAATTAGCTAATCGAATATCGGTTTTAGATACAGATGATCTTGGAAATAATAATCCTACATGACCTTCTGGTATTTCAAATGCCAATCCTGTAAAGTATTCAATATAGTTATAATCTTTATCTACTTTATAAGTAATACAACTAATATCTAATCCAGCATCGCCTTTTTTAGCATATGATGGAGTGACAGCTTTTTCTGATAATTTTTTAAACTTTACTTGTATCATGTTGCCTGTAATTGTACTAAATAATATGTTGATGCATATGTTTTAGATGTAAATGTTACTTTACCTAAACCTGCTGCCGATACTTCTAATTTAGCTGTCTCTGCATCTTTATTAGCTTGTAATATTTCTTTAAAGCCGTTAGATGAAAAACATACAACATCCATATCATTCTGAGATGATGAATCAACATTAAATTTAATTCTATTAGTATTTATTGATGAATAATTAATAATAAAATCTGTAATACCTTGTTTACTTTCTATACCAAAATTTTCTGATTCTGGAATAGCATTTTTTGCTTTAATAAATTTAGTAGTAAACTCTTTTGTTAAGTCTACAGTAACATCCCAATCAGGTAATTGCTTTAGATCTGGCACTTGTCTTATAACAGATAAATCGGCTAACATAAACTTCATATTAACATCTTTATCTTTCATATCTATACTAACGGCAGTGCCATCGACGTCATTAACTTTAACATCTAAATCATCACTTACTGCAGTTAACATTTTTACTAGACCAGGAGTTGCATAAACACCTAATTCATGATCGCCCATATCCAAATTATTTGCAGTTATAGTTCCTATAACATTTTGATCATCTGTTATAAATTTAGTTTCTAATGAACCTCCCTTTGCTGTCCATTTTACAGATGTAGTAGCTCCTGCTAAATGATATCTGTTTATAAAATTTAATAATTCTTGTTTTTTCATAGTTCTTGTTTTTCTTCAAAAAATTGATTAAATATATCTTTATTAATCGTTGTTATACTCTGTCCTCCAAACTTCTGATAGTATTGCTTATATTTTTCATAAGTTGTTATTGCCTTATCAGGATCTTCAAACATTTCGTATATACTTTTCAATACGGCAGCTAAATTATTTGGTACCATATATTGTGCAACATCTCTATGTGCTGCAACTATTTTATTTACTTCTCCAATAGTATTTTGAAATACATGTACATTATGTAATACCATTCTAGGAACAGCTTCTTTATTATATTCTTCTAACATGCCCCATGTAAAATCTTGGCATGCTGGATCACCTAAACTATCTGGCACTAATGTATTATGCTGTAGATCCGGTATTTTAGATTCAGATAATGGAATTAGATTTCCATCTTTATCTTTGTCCGGCTTTGGCATATAAACATCACTAAAAGATAATTTCTTAAAATTATGTGAATGCAAAAATGTTCCATATACAGGATATTGTCCTGGAGAACTTGAATCTGTAGTCACAGTTATTCTATTACCATAATGTTTATTTAATAACTTTTGCATTGTCGATAAAATAAAGAAATCAGATATTTTAGAAATACCTAACAAATGCAAATATTCTAAATTGGTATTTTCAAATTCTCTATTTTTTAACATTAGAGCTAATGCCCACATAAAATCAACTAATTTTTGAGGACCTCCAATTGCCCATCCGGAGAATTCAAAATGCTTAAATTTATTATACCACCATTCATACTCTTGAGGATTAGATCCTTGTAACATATTTAAGAACTTAGTTTTACCAGATTGATTTTTTTCAAACCAAGCAAAATTATCAAAACTAATATCTGCACATTCATAAAATTTATTTTCATAAACTGTTTTAGGTGGTATATCTAAATTAGCTGCTACATCTGAATTAGCTTCTAACCAATGAAATATTTTTTCTCTTAGGTCATTACTATATTTTAATGCGCCTGTAGCAATTTGATATCCTCCGGAGTCTCCAAATACTAATACATCTTTTCCTAATCCCATCTGTTCTCGTATATCCATCTTCTTATAATAGTGGCCTGCAGTAACTAGGAAGTATTTATGTCTCCATTCCTCAGGATACTCATCAGAATAGAATCTGCAAGGAACTCCGGAGGATAATTTTTCATCTTTTATTAATGCCGAAGCAAATCCGCCTGCTGATAATGACGGAAAATATATAAATTCTTTTTGTTTATTGCTCATTGAATAATACCTTTTTTAGTCCATTACATGAAAAATAATTTTCATTTAAGAACGTTGTTAACTTATTTAAGTTTTTAGCATGATGATCATAATGTTCCATAAATTCTATGATCACTGTTATTAAATTATCTTTATATTTTAAATATGATTCCCATGATTCTGTCCATATACTAGGATAAAAATAATCATCTGAATACATTTCTTTGTAACTTAATCTATTTGGAACCATTGGAATAGCACCTGCCAAAGCACCTTCATAACATGAAATACCTAACGTCTCTTGTAGGTTTGCAGAAAATACTATCTTAGACCTTTCTAACAGACTATGATACTCTGTCTTAGATAAATTTTGTTCTTGACATACTATGCATTTATATTCTTTTGGCAATGATTTAGCTAAATCTTTAAATATCTCTACTTGTTTTTCTGGAGCTATTCTATGAGGAAATAATATAATATTTTCTTTCTTTTGAGGAGTAAATGTCTTTTCTAAATACTCCATTGGCCAGCCTGTTCTGAAACATTGAATATCATCATACCCAAAATTATCTCTAAACATTTTTAAATGATCATCAGAAGCAAACCAATTATAATCTATAGTTTGTGCTAATGATTTTTCAAATGTTTTTACCCATTCATCTTTTATTAATCTACCTAAAAAATCGTTCGGATCATAATTACCAGCATGCCAAAGACCATGTATCTTAATCGGTATCTGCAATAATTGACTCATATACTTAAGTTGAATTATTGTGGGATTCCATGCATCTGTATAAATAAAATGATCTCCTTCTTTAACTTTGCCTTCACAGAATAATCTAGCAATCTTTTGCATTTGAGCACTTTTATATATGTTAGTGCCTCCAAAATTTAAGAATGCTCCAGGAGTAGTTGCTTCTGGAATATTTGTAGGTCCTTCTATAACTTCTACTTCATGAGTTCCAAATGCATGTATTCTCATTAAATCAGGAAAATGATGCTTCCATTCTCCAGTATATCGACTTTCAACCGCTTCTAAGTCGACTATCCAAATTGTATTAAGGTCTGTCATATTTGTAATCATCTGGTGTAACATGTTGCATATTTTGTATACTTGTGCAATATAAAGAATAATCGCCATAAACAACTTTTATACTATCATTCTTTTTTAATAATGCAATATCTGGATCTACCATCATATACATAATATGCGTTTTAATTCTAATCATTGGTGGTATCAAACTTAGTTTATCTGGCTCCACTTCTAAACTTACTGTTGTATTTTCATTATCAACAATATTATTGAGCGTATTCCAATTTATACTATACTTTGAAGCATCTGGATTTTTAATTAATTGTTCTACAGCTCCGGAACAGAAATAAATATGAGGCATCCTTTCACATTTACTTAAATCTAATCCTTTTATATCACAAATAAATAATGTTTCAACATCAGTTAATCTGCCTTCACATTCTTTACCATACCAATACTTTTTAAATCCTATCATATAACTTTTTTTTAAATATAAGTAAAATTTTACACATATCCTAATTAAAATGCAAAAAACTTTCCTAAATTATTATTTTTTGGAATAGAACCCCAATTCATCGCACTATAAAAATCTCCTAATTTATTTGCAAAAGCCGAATCAAATACTTTTTCATAATCTATATTCGTAGATACAAATTTTTCTATTTGTTCTGGATCCTCAAATCCTTTCATTGCCATAGTATCTAATCCCATAGGGTTTGATCTTAAATAAGTCCATTTAATTTTTTCGCCGTTACCTATTCCTTGAAATGTTTTAGTTAGTCCTAAATGTTTAATCATATCATTATAATTTAATGCTGATTTTACATGTACTGGAGTACCTTTCATTCTTTCCCATTTTTTATTAGCACGGCCTGCATATTTTTTAACATTTTTTACTCCTACTGGAAACATGACATCAATTAATGGTAATGACTTCATATGTTCTCTGAAATCTAATATCTTCTGATCTAAATCAGGTTTGTCAATATCATTTAACATGTCTTCTAATACTTGAGCCATAAATTTTCTAAATGAAGGAGGAAAGGATGATCGAACAACATCTAACCCTTTAACGTCTAATTTAGATACTGTATGTCCTTCTACATTTATAATCCACTGCGCATATCTTTTTTTAGCTATCCATAAACCTGCCTTAGCAACATTTTCTTGTTTGATATCAAATCTATGTTTATCAACATTATGAAATCTCTTACCATATATATCATATGACTTATTGATAAATGATTGCACTTCATCAGCTATTTGAATAGTCTTATCTGCCATCCATTTTTCATTTGATATATCATAATCTGGATATCTATGTTTTATTAATGGCAATGATGAAAAGAATGTTGAATCTGTATCTGTATAAATGCAATAATCTTTTTCTTTACCTAATTCTTTTTTATAATATTGGTTACCTATATCTGCAGTAAACTTTATTAATTGTTGCCCTGTAGATGTAATAGCCGTTGCATTATCTGGATCAAAGAATCTGAATCCTGGATTGCCTAGTACTCCATAAAATGAATTCAAAAGAATTTTAGTTACTAATTGCATTCTATCAAAATATTCAGCTTTAGCTTCATTGCCCTCTTTTTCATACTGTTTACGTAAGTTTTTATATTCTACTCGCTCATTAAACCAATTATCTAATATTGATGGTAAAAATCCTTTTATTTGTGTATCATATACGACTCCGTTAGCTGCTATAGAGTATTTATTCTTTTCGAGATAATTTCTTAAGTCCTGAGCAGTTTCCCAGCCATTCCATTCATCTGAATAATGTGTACCTTTATTTTTGATATATGTCTGTCCATCAAAGGACTGTAATTTTGTAACTTTAGTTTCTGGAGATATATTAAGTGTCATTATAATACTAGGATATAGAGATGTTAGATCTAAATCATATACCCATTTGTATCTACCTGGATTCGGTGCCTTAACAAATGCTCCTAATAAATTTAATTTTTCTTCTGATCTAGGCTTTTTACTAGGAGCCACAATATTAAGTCGTTTTAAATATACTAATGCTGCCCCATCTAAGTATCTTGTTGGAAATAAAAAGTCTTCATATGGTACATGGCCTTTATGACATATACTTCTTGCCAAATCTATCAACTTCATTTTTTGATCTATTTCATATACAAGATCGACGTCATTCATATTATAATCTATATAACCTTGAATATCATTGCGTAATAAATCATCTAATGAACCTTCGTATTTAATTTTACCTTTACCTAATTCTTTTTGAGATATTGCTTCTAATGAATAACTAGATTCTTGATTATATGTAAAGTTTTTATACAATGCCATATAATCCAGGCATGATACGCCCGATATCCTATATCTATTTCTATGTTTAAGCCATATAACATCTTTAATAGGAGATAATGTTCTTGCACGGGATTCTCCTAAAACTTGAACCATTCTATTATAAAGATATGGAATATCAAAGAAATCTATATTCCATCCTGTTATAATGGTAGGTTGTATTTCATGATAAGAATTTAAAAAACGAGCTAATAATGTATTTTCGTCAGAACATGAAACTATAGAATATTTTTGAGAATGTTTATCTTGTACAACGCCTTCTTTATCTAATATCCATACACTTCGATGATCTCCTAATTCATCATATATTGCAATTGAAGTTATAGGATTCTGTGCTTCTTCCGGCGTAGGAAATCCTGTTGATATATCAACCTCTATATCTATAAATAACGTTTTATGTCCTGTAGATGCATCATCAGAATCTGTATACATATCTATCAATGTACGAACTTCTGGATTTAAATCTGATTCATATAAGGTATGGTCATTAGGTTCAAATTCATAGATTTTTTCTACTTGTTTACCATCTAAAGCAACTAATTTGCCATATGATGATTTTTTATATGCGTAAGGTCTATATTTTATTTTTAAATGACCTTTTTTATCATCCCATACATGTACTGTATTCGAATTTTTATGATATGCTACTGCTTGATACATTATACTAATTCTTCTATTATTCCTATTACTTCACTTAATATAAGTATAATTGCTGAAATTAACAAATTATATGGAATAAAAATGTATCCTAATATTCTTATAGCTGATTTAATAAAACTTATTAGTTGATGTTTTTTTGCGTCCGGATACTGCATTAATTAATTTTATAAATGTTATTATAATTTCTTTTCAATGAATAATCATCTAAGCCATAGCCGACTATCCATTCATCTCCTATTTCGAAACAGTAATGATCTAAATTCATAAATGGCTCTTTACGTTGAACTAATGTAACTATAGTTACTTCATTTGGCACTCTCCCATTTACTGATTGTAATATTTCTAACATGGTAGCGCCTGTATCAATAATATCTTCAATAATATAAACACGTTTACCTTTTAGATCTATTTCAATATCTTTAAGTATTTCTACTCCTCCCGAATTATCTTTGCCGTCATATGATTTAGCTCTAATAAAATCTACCTGCACATCTATAGACATATTCTTTACTAAATCTGTAAAAAACATAAATGCTCCATTTAAAACACAAATCATAACAGGCGGTAAATCATTACCGCTAGCTTTATGCTCATTACAAATACGATCGGCCATTTTTTTGACTTCTCGTTGTATATCTTCTTTATGTATTACAATTTCCATAACCTCTGACGAATTCATAGTATTCATTTCTAGTTGCAGGATCATCTTTAAATGCACCTGTTAATTTACTTGTTTTCATTGATGCGCCTCCATGCTTAACACCTCTACATGAAACACAATTATGAGTTGCATCTATCATAACTGCAACTCCTTTATTATCATTAATAATAGTATCAATAGCATTATGTATAGCAACCGTTAATTGTTCTTGTATAGCACCTCTTCTACCAAAATGCTCTACCAATCTATTTAATTTTGATAATCCAATTACTTTACTATCTTTACCAGGAATATAAGCTACATGTACTCTACCCATAATAGTTTGATGATGATGAGAACACATAGATGTTAATGGAATACCCCCTTCAAATACTATACCATCATATCCATCAGATGGAAATGCTGTAATATCAGGTGATCCATTATATCTGCCTGCCCATAAATCATTAACATATGCTTTTGCAACTCTTCTAGGAGTATCATTGGAATTTGGATCATTTCTCCAATCACATTCCAATGCATCTAAAAATTCGCCAAAGGCTTTTGCTGCCTTTATTATCATATCATTTTTTTGATAATCATCTAATGGCCCGCTTTTTGCTATACCATTTGCGAATCCTTCTTTAACTAATTCAATTGTTTTCTTTGTTGTCATACTTTAATATAAGAATTTTTTTTCATATAAACAAATAACTCACACATTTTATTTATTTTTTTATTTTTTTATTTTATCTACTTTTTGATCTATTTTATTTAAAAGCTGATCTGCTCTTCTGTCTGCATTTCTATGTAATTCACCTAAGTCCACTTCCATATCACTTCTCAAGTTTGATATTTCTGTATACAAAGAATTTTCTGTTTCTGTTATTCTAACTGACAATTTTCCATATGCCCATACACATGCACCTACAAATGCACAAGCACTAATCGTAATTAAAACTATATATGTTGCTTCCATAATTTATCCTCCTATTTACGGTGTGAGTTATTGTTTATACAGATACCATTACAATTTCTGATTCATGCAATAGTAAATATTCTTCATTTTCTAATTTAATTTTTTTATTCGATCCAGATTGATTTTTATGCAAAACTACTGTATCTCCAGGCTTGACTGTCATAGGTATTCTATTTCCTGTCTGAGTAAATAGTCCAGGACCTGTCGAAATAACATCTCCATATATATAATCATTTTCGACGCTATCTGGTATAATGATTCCTGATTTTGTTTTATCTATTTTTTCTTGTTCTTTAACAAGAATTAAATCTCCAATTGGTTTTAATTTCATAACTATTCCTTTATATTTTCTAAAATTTGTCTTAATTTAAAAATTAATGATTCCACTTCATCTGGATCCATTGTTATTGCACAACAAGTATGAACATTTTCTTCTATTTCTTGTAATATTTCTAAAGCCTCATCTATCATAACTTAATCGTATTTCAGATAATAACTCCATTATTTCTTCTAATTTTAATCTTGATAACTGTCCTTCACACATATCTTGACAACATATATCTAAATTACGATGAATATATTGAAAATGTTCATCTATTTTATTCCATTTTTCTTCTATCATACTCCACGTTCTGTATCATATGCTATTATATGATCTCTACCGGTCATATTATAACCTGTTTCTGCTACCATTTCAAATACTAATGGATACATTTTAACTAGTTGTTCTCTAGTATCTCCAGCTGGCATAACAAATGTCTTTTCTTTTGGAATATTCATTTCAACTCTAAATGCTTCTATCTCAGCTAAATTTTCGTCAGTACCATCCCATACTGGCTTGAAATGATAATCTTTATGATAATCAATAGTTTTTCTAATAGCATCCTTATTTAGTCTAAGTCTATTATGAACTTTAATCATTCGTTCATCAGCAACAGATCCATTTGGGGTAATAGCACCAAGTACAGGCACACTATTACTAAATTTAGGACTAAGACTAATAAGATCCAAAGGAAAATCTGTTTCAAGAAAATGAGAGCCTTCTGTCTCAATCGTAACCAAAATGTTTCTTTCATTTGCAAAATGTGTTATTTCATTTACTAAAGCAGGATGCATTGTAGGCGAACCACCTGTTAACATCATTTCTTTTACTTGCGGATTTTCATCATATATTTTAATAATATCATTAAATGTAAATGTACCTTTTTCTGGATGAATACTCGTATACCAACTATCACACCATCCGCCTTCTCCAAAATAACATCTATGAGTACAACCAGTTGTTCTAACTGCAATGGTAGGTCTTCCGAATCTGCTGCCTTCAGATTGAACACATCTATATACTTCTAAAACTGGAAGTATTTTATCATAATCTTCAATCCTCTTCATAGATTGCTGTATTCTTTTTATTTTCAAAAAACTCAACTCTTGCTATACTTACTCTTCCATCAGTTTCTTCTTGTACAAATGCATCTAATTTTTTATAAATGTATTCTGCAAATCTTTCTGCTCCTACCGGGCCTGACATAGGTCTTAACTGAATAATACCTTTCATATGCATATCTTTGAATATTTCTATTTCTGGATCATCTTCTGCAATAACTACTGTATGATCGAACATATAGTCCATCCATTGTTTTGCAGACATTCCATCTATTTTAGTTTTTGCTCTTTTCATTCCTCCGAAATCCCAAACCCAATTTCTATGATCTAATTGACCTTCGAATGTTACCTTAAACTCAATTGCATATCCATGTAAGAATCTACAATGAGTATTTTTTGCTTGCCATTGACGAAATACTGTACTGAATCCGTCAAATATTTTTGTTGATTTAAACTTGCTCATATGTCCATGCTAAATAATATTTTTTTCCTTGCAATCTATGTGATGCTGTATTTGCATATGGATAAGAAAATTCGCACATATATCTTTTCATTGACGTTTCATCATCAAATAAGGCAAATGTACTTGCACAAGGAAAATATTCACTAAAATTACGTCCAGAATGCTTTACTGAACGATCTAAAACTGTTTCATAAAACATTGTTCTTAAATATTCTTGATCATAGGATGCTAATTTTCTAAAATCAAATATAAGATCAACATCTTTAAATTTATAACTTTTCTTCATATAATTTTTATTTTGTAATAAATATAAGTAAAATAATTTAGAAATCCTAATAAAATGTTAAATTATTTTTTCTTAATGTAATAACTATATAACCAACCACAATCATCATCTTCCCATTCAGATATTGTAACTGTAAAAAATAATGGTTCAAATATTGATTTTAATTTTTCTATATCAACTTGTCCCCAATATCCAAATCTAAGCATATATGTTAATGTATTTGAACCATGCTCATTACCGGCCTCAATTTGAAAATCTTGACCAAATTCTTTTGCAACTTTTTTTAATGTACTATAATCTATTCTCATATCTTTTAATTTATATATAAAAATAAGAAAAAGATCTCACGATTCCAAATTTTTTGACAGCTTTTTTTATTAATCTATAACTTTTAAATATGAAAATAAGTATGGTTTATTAAGATAATGTTCTGTCTGATAATCAATATCTATCTTATCTAGACCAAAGAATTTTGCTTTGTATATTGCTTGATCATATTCATCTAAATTAATCCATTCCATTTTTCTATTTACAAATGAATCTCCTAATCGAGTCCATTCTGCAGATAAAATATATTTTTCTAATTTGCTAACTATATCACAAAACTTATCATAATCTCTACAATCTAATTCTATATGAAATAATTCTATAACTTGAGATTCGTCTATCCAATCAATTGCAAAATCTAATCCATATTTAGGTTTTGTAAATACTAACTTATTTAATTTTGGATTAGTTAATGACTCCCTTTCCAATTGATCTAATGCATCTCCGGAGAATCCAAATCTATGTAATATATGTGCATGATCAATAAAAATATTAGGATGTTCTTTTTCTTGAGTAAACCAATGTTGTAGAACTACATTTAATGCATCATCTGAAACTCTTCTTGCCATTCTATCTTCTGTATGAATATTAACTTCGTTGATAGCATGATAAGCTTTTTCAATACCATTTAATTGATATCCTTCTCTATCAAAAAAATCAAGTTCCCAATCAGTATGAGATACTGGTAATGGTTTTGTTAATAGAAGATCTTTTATTATTTTAACGTTATTTTTTTGAAACATCTTTTGCAAATTCTATGTCTTTAGAAGTTACACCGTTATGAGAATGCGAATATATTTCAACAGTTACTGTATCATAGTTAAAAAATATATCCGGATGATGATCTAGTTTTTCGGATATCTTCGCAACATCGTTTACAAACTTCATTGTTTTTTTATAATCATCAAATTTTCTAGTTGTTTTTATTTGAAATACTCCGGCCTTTACTTCTGCGGTCCAATCTTTAGCACCCGATCTAGATAATTCGCTAGTAATTTTATCGTTAGGAATAATGATAACATCTTCTTCTTGAGTATCAGTTAATCGGCTTACGCCTCTAAGTACAGGGGATTGTTCTAATAATGTTTTGAGTTTCATTATCTAATACGACCAGATTTTAATGCATTTAAAATACTTTTAATCTCTAGAGCATTGGTTTTCATATCTCCTCGATAGAAATCATCTCTTTCGCCGGCTCTGCTACCACCCTCTGCATACTCTGGATATTTTTTTAAGAAGTTTGCATTATTATTTTCTGCTCTAATATATCTAGCATAATAATCTAAGCCATTATTCATTGCTCTGCTTATAACATTTACAGGAACATCATTACCATTCAAATCTGCAACAAGTTCATTGTATTGTCCCATTCTAGGTAAAGCTAATGCTTTTGTAACTGCATCATTTGCTATTTTTACGATCTGAGCAACCATTTTATCTACTTGATCTCTACTACCCACTTTATCAGCTAACATTGCTGTATATCTATCTAAGTTTGCCTTTTTCCAAGCTTTAGGATTTGTAAAAAGATCTTTACCAGATTTAAGTTCTGCTCTTTTTGCTTTTAATGCTGTTGTACCACCTCTAAATGCTTCGAGATCAAAATTATACATTACATCTGCTAGCTCAACAAGCTTTTTAAACATTAATGTACCTCTCATACCTTTTCCAACTGCTTGATCAGCGTCTCGAGTTGTAAATCCTGTTCCTTTTGGACCTATTGTATCTCCCTGAGAACTACGTACTGGCTGAAAATATTGTACTTTACCATCAACTGTAACTGCTAACACTCCTTTTCTCAAAGTATTATCATATGCATAAGAACTCGTTCCAAATGGATTTGGTTTTTCTCCTGTTACAACATAAAATGTCATTCCTTTTTTGGCTTCATTGGCACTATTAATTTTTCTGAAAGATCCTTTGGGTAATTTGTCCCATGCTATTTTATATGTATTCGCAGCTGCTCTCCAAAAACTTTTATATCTTTGATCTAGTCCACCTAACTTTTGTAACTTTGAAGCAATTGGATCTCCAAATGCTTCTTTGAGTATTTTTATATACTCTTCTTTAATTATTTTTCTTAATTCTGATCGTTTCATGGTTTGCTTTATTTTAATATAAATATTGTCCTGTAATTAAAAAACGGGGTACTATAGTTAAGAGCTTTAATCTTCATTGGCTTTTCAAACTTCTATATAGGTTAACAGCCTATTCGACCCCGTTTTCAATTGACTGCATTTACATGCAGTATCTTATTATGAAACAGCATCTATCTTTGATTGCAGTATAATACCTTCATTCAATAATTTTTTTCTATTTAATAAATGTGCATTTTGAACATCATCTTTTGATTGTCCATGGTAAGCAACCGCATACCCTTCTTCTATCAAAATATCCGTCACCATTCTCCCATCGGCGGCAACAAAATCGCCTAACACTCTACCAAATTTACCTTTCATATCCTCGCCATCTTTATTAATTTCAGTTTTAAGAATACATTGCTCAGATAATAATTCTTTTAATCTTTTTTTAGATGCCAAACCAAATAATTTTTCTACTTTATTTCTTGTTCTAGATTCGGGAGTATCGATCCCCATGATTCTAACTCTTTCATCTGTTAAAACAACTCCAAATCCCAAATCTATATCGACGTCTACTGTATCTCCGTCTATGACTTTATTTATTTTACATTTATATTCGTACATTAAAACGACTCCATTACTGTTTCATCAACTAATGTTTGTATGTCCTCTAATTTTGCTTCGATTTGCATCATAATGTTTGCTTGATATCGCTTAACCTCTTCTCCATGATGAAAAACAACGATAGTCGGAACTACTATTATTTTATATTTTGATTGAGCAGCTTTATCAGTAGCTATATCAACATTTGATGTTTTGCAGTCAGTTAATTTATCTAACCAATTCACGCTATTAGCTGAATTCCAATTAGCATTAAACTGCACTACTTGTATTTGCGAAGAAACACTGAGTGTCGTAACTAAAGCAAATAATGTTAATAATTTTTTCATATTATCTACCTCTTTTCTATTAACTTGTCTAATTTTTCTTCTATACGCTCCATATCATCCTTCAATTCTTCAACATCTTTTTGTGTTGTCATGATAGTCTGACGTATCAATTGATCTTTCATATCAAATTCCATTCTAGTAACATCTGGTGGTAATGGAGCAGGAAGTTCTTTTGCCTCTGCAATATCTGCTTGAAGAGCAAACCACATCCCAACGACTGTTGCAATACCAACTCCAATTCCTCCTAAAGTTTTTATACTTACATTGAAACTGGTATCTTCATTTAATTCTTTTCCCATTTTATTATCTCTTAAAAAATTATGTAATTTAGTCCAATACTGAAATCATGCCATTGTCTATTCCAGTATTTATTATATTTTCCTTCAACAAACACTCCTAAATGTTTATTAAATTTATGTCCTAATATAAAGCCTGCCCCAAAATCTATCCATGTTTGTTTAGGAGCTATAAATTTATGATATGCATATGTTCCAGTTTCTAAATGAAATGGCATAATACTTGCCCATGAATGCAACCAAAATGTTTTTGTATAATGATAAAAATCATAGCCAGCTACCAATGAATGATTCCATTGTTGAGGTATTTCATTTTTCTTTCTTTCAACATAATCAGATAATACTTGAGGTATAACTACTTCTTCCCAAATTATGCTATTATCAGCAACTACTTCGCCTTCAGGATTTAAATAATTTATTTCGCCGTTAGGTAAGAAATCTACATTATATCCTTCTTGTAATGCTAATGATGTATAATGTAAACTACCATTTGGTAATATAAATTCTTGTAATGGATTATATCCATATGGTTCAGATATTCTTTGAACTATACCTATATTCCAAGAAAACTTATTACCTACTTTTTGTCTATATCTTTGAGATGATTCAAAATATTTTATATCTGCAAAACCTTGTTGCATATACTCTACCTTTACAATCCAATGGTCAGCTACATATCTTAAAAAATGTTGTTGATCTAAAAATGTATTTCCAAATCTTCGTTTCCAATCTACTTCAAATAAAAATTCAAATCCAGATACTTTACCTATTGTAGCCGCATCTGCATATGAATGTTCTTCGCCATTATAAAATACAGCTTGCCTATTTTCATATCCAAATCTAGCTATTTTTCTTACTCCGGCTACTATAGAATAATCAAATGGTGTTTCTTCTGTATTAGTAATTAATTGTCCTGTACTAACTGAATACTGATCAACATCTGCTATACTATTATTGCCATTTACTGCTCCATAAAAAGTAGCAAATTTAATTGCTTTTTTAAACTTTTTATCAAAGTCTTCAAATGGCTTCCACTTTTCTTTTTCTTTATTCCATGATTCGGTTTCACTAGTTACAGTAAACTGACTAAATATAATAGATGGCAATAATGTTAATATTAATAAAATTCTAATCATTGTTTAATTACCTTTCTAATAAAAGTTAATTCTCCTACTTTCACATTCATAAAATAAACTCCATCTTCTAAATGACTTATATCAATTACTTTCTCATTTGTTTCATTAATAACTACTTGTCCTGAGACATTAAATAATGTAACCGTTATGTTCTTAAATCTAGAACTTACAACATTTAATTCTCCTGTAGTTGGATTAGGATAAATAGTTACACTTCCTTCATTTACTAAGTCTTCTAATCCTACCCATCCACTATTTGATGCACAATAATCATATGTATTTTGACAATTAGCATCCCATCCTACTGAACAACAATATGGGTCTATACTTATTACCCATGCATAACACTCATCATTTAACCAATATGGATTACCAGGTCCTGTAATACAACCGGCATCATATAAACAACTTGCTGAATCAGGAACATTTGCATTTGGGTCATAATTATATGCATTTGGGTCAGTACAGCCCGGAACTGCAGTTATACATGAGCCATTATCCACATTTGCTAATGGATTATAATTTATAGCTAAAGAATCTGTACAACCGTATACTACCGGTATACATGGATTTGATTGATTAGTAGCTGAAACTTGATTTGTATTTGCATTAGGATTATAATTAAATGCAAATGGATCTGTACATCCATACACTATAGGAATGCAAGTTCCATTATCGGTATTAGCTAAAGGGTCATAGTTAAATGCTGTTGAATCCATACACCCGTAAATATAAGGTATACATGAACCATTATCAACAGTTGCAGTTGAATCATAATTAAACATTGTATTATCCATACAACCATATATTATTGGAATACAAGTTCCATTATCCACATTTGCGTTTGGATCATAATTTAATGATGTTGAATCCATACATCCGTAAATATAAGGTACACAAGAACCATTATCGGTATTAGCTAAGGCATTATAATTAAATGATGTAGGATCGGTACAGCCATAAACTATTGGTACACATGAACTATCATCTACATTTGCATTAGGATTATAATTAAATGATGTAGGATCGGTACAACCTAATACGACCGGTATACATGATCCGTCATCTGTATTTGCTAATGGATTGTAATTATATGCCGTTGAATCAGTACAACCATAAACATAAGGTATACAACTCCCATCGTCGTCTGTAGCATTAGGATTATAATTTATAGAAAGAGGATCCATACAACCGGCTATTTCTAATGAATCGCAAATTCCATCGTTATCAGAATCTTCTAAACATATTCCAAAACAATCATAATATTGAGCAGGATACATACAACCCCCATTATCAACATTTGCTGTTGAATCATAATTACAAGCTGTAATATCTGTACAACCCAAATAAATACAACTACCATCATCTGTATTAGCATTTGCGTTATAGTTCCATGCTGCCGGATCCATACATCCATTAACTACTGCAACACATGAACCATCATCAATTGTAGCTGTCGAATCATAATTAAATGCTAATGGATTTGTACATCCGTATATTATTGGAATACAAGTCCCATTATCTACATTGGCATCTGGATTATAATTTAATGATGTTGAATCCATACAACCATATACCTTAGGAGTACATACATACCCACAAAATGGTATTGCAGTATAAACATCTGCTATAGTATTAAACTTTTTAAGCTTATTGCCATTAGCCCATGGAAAATTTCCTTCATGTATTAAAATACCATAATCATTTTCTATCTTAACTGAATTTTGTATTGTCTGAATATCTATTTGTTGAGAATTTTGTTGATCATCTCCTATTTCAAAGTAATACATTTCAACTTCATCTTGTAAACCTGAATTATCTTCTACTATAAAATGTAAATAAAAAGTATCTACATATGTTCCAGGTCCTAATCTAAAGTCCCATAACGAATCTCCTTGTTTAATTCCAACAAAGCTTTCTCCCCAGCCATCTCCGCCGTCATCTTCTAATATAATTCTATATTCACATATTTCGATGTTATCCCATGCAGTATGATTAGAGTTATAATTAACTGCTGCAGTATCCATACATCCATATACATGCAAATTCTGACAACTTCCGTCATCAATTGTGGCCAATGAATCATATTCTTGATATGCAGGGTCTGTACATCCATCTATAGAAGGACCTCCACAATATTGTTCTCTTTGACTCCAATAATTCGGATCACTAGTAGTTATATAACCAAAATCTGCATCTCCTTCAGACATATAAAATATAGTATCTGGACATGACATATTTTCGACTAAGCAAAATCCACTATTATTAGGTGGCTGAGAACCTCTTATACCATCACCATATGAATCTTGTAACACAAATTGTAATAAATGATTCGGGCCCGCAGGAGCACAAAAGCGAGTTACAATTGTTTGTCCTTGTTGTTGCCAGTTGTAAGTAAATCTAGGAGCGTGCCAAACTGTATCTGTTAAATTTTGATTTGGATTTGTATGTTGTAAATACCAACTAGTTTCTGTAGGCCAATTATCTAATTTAATAGTAACTTTTATTTCTATAGAATCAAATCCACAATTAAAATCTGCTATACAAGTTCCATCATCTGTATTAGCCCATGGGTTATAATTAATAGAATTAGGATTTGTACATCCAAATACTTTTAAAGTTTGACAACTACCATCATCCCAATCTGCATTTGGATCATATTCTACATAATCATCATCCATACATCCGGGATTATAAAAGCATTCTGTTATACTCCATGGAAATCCTGAAAAGACGGGGCCATTAAGCATTCCACCTACTGTCCATTCATTGCCATCTGCTTGGCCAGGAGAATTAGCAACATATACTAAAGCTACTCCGGCATTACAATTACTATGAAATGCTACGGCATCTATCCAATATTCTTGTCCAGCAAATGTAATTTTAGTTCCGACTGCAAATTCACTACTATAATCATTATAGAATGCTGCATTGATTCCTACATAATTTTGCCACCAGATAAAATTACATGATGATGCTTCGACTAGTCCTTCTAATGGCTGGTCTGCATTTGGATCATAATTGGCAGCTGCGGTATCTGTACAACCGAATGTTAAATTTTGTGCATTACTAAAAACTGTAATAAAACAAAATAAAGATAATATAAAGTGTTTCATCAAATCTCCATTTATCATAAATATATGAAAACCCAACAAAACCGGTTTTTATACTGAAAGATTAATAGGGACAATGGTAACATCCGTTGGTACAACAATACCCTCGTTTTATATGATAATTTTTAGTCATTACCATTTTACCATTTTCCCAATAAAAATCTTGATCGCTATTAAATTTTTCTTTGAAATCTAATACTGAAATCCAATCGTCTACTCTCATTATTGAATCTCACATGCTCCGCCGGCACAAGCTAATTCGCCAGTCAGATTTGTTTCATCTTTTTCTTCTACAATTTTTGATAAATCAATTTCAGTTAATAAACTTAACATTTCATTATATACTTCTTCGGTGCAATCTTCGAATGGTGCTTGTTTATATGTACCGCCATCATAATTTAATACTGACAATCCATTATAAAAATTTCTATTATCCCACATCCAATTCCCTGCTGCTTCCCATTCATGGTCTCTTAGTGATATAGTTGCAGAAACATTATGAGTATTATTACCTGATCTATGTCCTGGCTTTATCCATTCTTGAGCAACACGTTTTACTCTTTCCAATAATTGAAATGGCGATTCTGTTCTTAATATAGCGCCTTCTGGAGCTTTTTGTGGTATACTGATTACTGCAGTATCATGTGGTCTAAAATATTCATCTTCAACAAGCTCCGGATGATGTTCATTTAAATGATTATAAATTGCTTCATTTTTACCGACTCTAATTCTTCTTATGTAATAATCGTTATGCCATGCATGAATACCAGATGATGTTCCTAATGTCAAAGATGTTGTTCCGGCTGGCTTAACGGTCGTACATCTAGCTGATTTATTTATACCAATTAATTCTGCAACTCTTTCATTTTCTTTTTTTACAATTTTTGCTGCAGATTTCATATCATATCCTAACACTGTACCAGATCCTATACCTGTCATTGATACTCCTATCAAAGCATCTTTTTCTGTTGTTCTTTGCCATATAGGTCTTAGATAATGAAAATCTGTATATGAAGCTTGTAATGTACCAATAAATGTAGCTGCCTTCACTCTTTGTTCAAAATCATCTTGTGATTCTATGTCAGATGAATTAACTTCGCATAAGTTACAAAATTGAAAAGGTCTTAATGCTATTTCACAACAAGGATTAGTACCCCAATCTTTATCATTGGACAAATATATACCAGGCTCTCCTGCACCAGACAATTCAACTCTTTTCCATAGTTCCATAAAAAACTCTTTAGTTATTTTATGTCTCATTAATACTGCTGAATTATTAGCTCTTCCTCTTTGTGGATCTATTTCCCACCAATTACCTGATTTACAAGATATCATTTCATTATCATCTGCTGAAAATAAACTAATTAATGCTGCTCTTCTTATGCCTCCTGCTAACACCGCATCTGCTATATGACAAACAATATCATGAACTTCTATAGGAGATAATTTATCATTTTCTTTTTTTGAATCTAAAACTCCTTGTACTTTAATTAAACATTCTTTTAATGGTTGTGGTCCAGGTGCTTTACCTCCTGATGTAACTAATCTAGAACCTTTAGGTCTTATATCTGAAAAATCAAATTTAAGTTTTGATCCTCCATTATAATATGTTTTCATTAATGCTTTAACTGCATCTGCCCAACCCTCGATTGAATCTGCAATTAAAAATCTTCTTGTTCTATTAGGATTTGGTTTTTTAATTTCTGGTAAATTTTCTATATGATGATATTGTACTGAATATCCGACTCCTGTACCTCCTAACAATAAGAACATTACTTCACCAAATGCTCTCCAATCATCGATAGGAACATATGCGCAATTATAAACTCTATTAGGTGATATTTCGATAGGCTTTCCTCCGAATTGTAAACTTCTCATTGAAGGCAAAACTTTTTTATCATACACTAATTTATAAACTTCTTCTATTTCCTTTTTAAGTGTAGGAAATTTTTTAATATGCATATTCTTGTTCCTTGTAACAAGTTCTTTCCATGTTTCTCTTCTGTTTAGTTCTGGAACATACTTTGCATATTTCATGTAAACGGTTATGTCAGATAAAATCCTATTCGATATATCCATATTTTTTCTCCTTTAGTGTAATTGATTAAATTAAAATAACGTTTTTATTGAACTTAAAACAACGTATTTTCAATAAATATACGCCTTGTTCAACGTCAACCAACTTTTTTGTTACTTTTTTTAATGTTTTTTTATTCAAAACCTTGAATCTCTTGAAACTTACGTGATAACATTTTTCTCGTATACTCTTCACCATTATCCAT
>Ga0209232_1000415_pt1 | contig 26213 bp, 20 predicted proteins | sample ETNvirenome_2_60_FD_184066 | JGI IMG/M metagenome (GOLD analysis project Ga0209232, IMG submission 184066) | Marine viral communities from the Pacific Ocean - ETNP_2_60 (SPAdes) (version 2) | ecosystem: Environmental > Aquatic > Marine > Oceanic | place: Pacific Ocean | collected 2013-06-22
GTTCACTTTAGCTTGGCGTACAGCTTCTTCTGCGTATTCCATCCAGCGCGGCTTACCATCAACTAACTCTTTAAAGTAGCCGTAATCTAAACGCGCACCGCCGCCTGCACCACCGCGCTCACGGCGACCATTCTTCTCAAGTAATACGGAACAATTTAAACGAATAAGCGGGCGAATATCGGTGGCAAAGGTGCCGTCGCTTGCTGCAATGAGTACCTCTTCGTACACTGCTGACATAGAGCTAATCACTTGCTCTGCGTCGGGGGCTAACTCGCGAATGTAGTTTTCAAGTTCGCGCAATAGGCTCACTTTGTCGTTATCGCTCATACTTTGAATTGGCTGATGCGGTGCATACTGCTGTTTTGCTGCTACATCGCTAAATACTTGAATCGTTTTGCTTTCGCCTGCATTAGCAATGCTTCGTGCTGCTGTTGCGGCTTTATTCAGCGCTTCAAGATTGATTGCATCTGAGTACGAAAACCCTGTCTTTTCACCGCTTACAGCGCGCACACCCACACCACGCTCAACGTTGTATGAGCCTTCTTTTACGAGACCATCTTCTAACACCCATGATTCATGGTGGCTAGATTGAAAATACAGATCGGCATAATCCACTTGATGCTGATGAATAAAAGCGAGCGTTTTTTCTAATTCTTCTCTATTTAGCTGGCTGTCATGTAATAAATGCTGTTCAACCGTGTTCATAATAAATGCTCTCTAAATCGTTGCTGAGACTGCACAGGCATGTCTTGGCGAATTGTATTCAGTCGGTTTAAATCAAGCTCATGGCTGATAAAACCAGTGCCTGAGGCAAGCTCACTGAGCGTGTTTCCCCATGGCGAAATAATAATGCTGTGACCATATGTTTGTCGGCCATTTTCGTGCTCACCCCACTGTGCAGCGGCTACCACATAACATTGCGTTTCAATCGCTCTGGCAGCCAACAAGGTATGCCAATGAGCGGCTCCTGTTACAGTGGTAAAGGCACTGGGTACTAAGATGAGCTCAGCCCCTTGGCGCTGCATCGCAGTGAATAAACCACTAAAGCGTAGATCATAACATACTGCTAAGCCGATTTTACCAAAGGGTGAATCAACCACCACAATATCTTTGCCCGCTTCGGTGGCATCAGACTCCCGATAATTACGCGTGCCATCGGCAACATCGACATCAAATAAGTGGATCTTATTGTACTGCGCAACCACCTCACCTTGGTTATTAAATAAAAACGAGGCGGCTAAATATTTACCGTTAGGTTGTGATACCGGCACTGTCCCAGCAGCCAGCCAAATATTATGTTGTTTACATAGCGCAGCCAGTGCAGCTGTGTACTGTTCAATGTGTAATCCGAGCTGATAACTTGCTTGAGTGTGCTTGCTAAAAATTAAAAAGCTTTCGGGTAGGCATACAAGCAGCGGACGTGTCGTGGGCAATTGCGCCAGCGTGTCTGCTAAAAAAGCCAAATTTTGCTCCGCATTCATTCCCGAGCACATTTGCACTGCTACAACCTGCGGCTGAGTATTAACTGTCATTGTTGTCGAAGCTCGCTGAGGTGGCTGCATCTTTTAATTTAAGCCTTGTTGATGACTGCGGCTGGCTTTGTGCCGCTTGCGGTAAGGTTACTTCACGGCTCTTACGATCAATTTCTTCAACAACCGGATCATTCATACTGCCTGTCACCTTAAAGTTGATTTCTGAGATCACTCTCGCAGAGTGAATTACTTTATCGATTGCAAGCGCCGCAAGGCCACTTACCGGGTTGACCATCCATGCTACGATCACTGGGATACTTGAGGTAACCTGCGGGGCAACAGCTAGATCGTAGTCTATTTCAAAGGTATTTAAGTTAGTGTGGCCTTTAATCGTTAAGTCGGCAGGCACACCATCAAGCTTGGTATCTTGAGTGTAAGCAATCCCTTTCTCTAACTGCATCGTGCCTTGCATCTTGTTATAAAAGAAGCCTTTTGAAAATACATCTCTAAAATCAAGTTTGAGCTTACGTACCAGTGAGTCGAGACTAAGCAATGAAAACACCCTAGCACCACCGTCACTCACTTCCGCTAAATGCCCTTCACCTAAACGCCAATCTAACTCGCCTGCTAGCGTAGGCACATCAAAATTATACGGCGCACCTTGCCAAGCGAGGGCAAATTTTATGTCGGCATCGGAGTCTTTTACTGTAGTAGTAATATCAAACTCATCAAATAAGTCGCCAATATCATCACTTTGTAGGTGACCGTTAAAACGCGTTGAGCCATCAGCAAATTGCCCTTTCGCTCTCAGTATATGGTCGCCTTTATCTATCACGAGCTCAGTAAATATCAAGCTATTATTATCACCACCAAACGTGGCTTTTACTTTATCAAGTTGGTACTCGGCTAGTTTGCAATCTTCACAGTTAAATTCGATGGCTGGTATACGTGTTAACCAGCTTAAGTCTTCAGGTTGTTCAACTTCATGTGCAGACTCCGTCGCGGTGTCATTAAAGTTAACCCGTAAATAATCAGTAAATATTTGAATAGGCCTACGTGTATCGCCTGTCGGAATGAGTGCATCAGCTCTAAGCTCTTTGGCATTTAGTTTAAGCTCTAAATCGGCTTGCTTTGGTGCTAGCCTAAACTCAACATCATTAAAATCGATATTTTGAACCGCTAACTTATTAAATTGACCCGTTACATTATTAAATGCAGGCATTACGCCAGGACCGTCTGATTTAGTCTTGGTCAAATCGATAATTTGCTCAATCAACCCAAACCATGGCACAAGCTTAGTTTCTGGTAGGTCAATCGATACCGCAAAACCATCTCGGTTAAGGCCTAAATCTTTTGAACCTAAAATAAGGTGTGCGTTATTAAACTGCTTTTTGCCATTATCTAAAATAGCATTGAAAAACAGCTGTTCATTGATATTTGCAGTGATCAAATTAGAAATATGATCGCCCTGCACTACCGCTTTGATAGGCCAAGCATTGTCAGCACTTTTTGTGTAAGGTGCGGGTAATTGACTGGTTATACCGACTAAGTTACCACTGATATCAGCGCGATAGTTAAAGTCGTTGGGTAAAAAGTTAAGGGAGACATTAATAGCAACGTCACTTTGCCCCGTTAAATAACCTTCGAGCAGACCCTGCCCTTGCTCAATTAATGGTTCTGCATCTAAGGCCAATTTAATCGCAATTTCTGCACGGTAGTTATCAGCCACATTTTCGCTATTAAAGCTGGCTGTTAACGGCATACCTAACCAATCAGCTTTGGCATTTTTTAAATCAATTTTGTCGTTATTAAATTTCACAATGCCTGTCATATGATTAAGTGTGATGCCAGGCTGAGCAAGATAAACAGGTAAATTAGCAAGCTCAACTTCGCCGAGGGTATCAACATGGCCTAAATGTAAATCGACAAGCAAATTAATATTTGCTGTGGCTTCACCTTGCGCTTGTACTACTTCAAAAACACTTGCTAACGGTTTAGCGAGCGGTGTGGCTGCAAAAAATGACTGTAATTTATTGCCGTGGGCACGTTTATTTATCGCTACATTGAGTGTATCGGCATGCATTAAATCAGCAATACTTACATGTACACTGTCGCCAAGTGATAAGTTAACAAGTGTGCCTGACTTGCTGTAAATATCCATGCGTTCATTTTCAAAATGCAAAATCACATTGGCATTTTCAACGCTGGGCCAACTGGGTGTGAACTGGTATTTGGCATTGTTCACATTTGCCAATACTTCGAACTGCCCTTGTTGCTCTTTAAACGGAAAACCGCTAAACGGCCCCGAAAACAACACCTGTGCTTTATTAACTTCGCCGCCTTTAATGGCGCCGTTTAGGTAGTTAACTAAGTTTTCGCTCATTACCGGTAATGGAAAATAATGCCCCGCCACGTTGGCATCAGGTGCGTACGCTTCGGCATATAAATCAAGGCGCGGCTCTGCAGTTAGGCTAAGCATCATTTCTGCTGCAACGGTTACTTCGTCATTATCAAGCCAAATGTTGTCACTGCTAATACGCCAGCCATCGTCGTAATGACGTAAATCAAGTTCAACATTTAACTGATTATAAGGAATGTCTTGGCTAAAACTGCCATTGGTTAACAAACGGTTATTTTCGCCAAATAACGTTATTCGCCCCGCTGCTTGGTTAATATTTCCCTCAACCCGAATAGCTTGCCCACCAGGGATCCCTTGTAAGGATAACCAATTGAGCTGTTCACCCTTAAACCACAACTGCCAGTTATCTTGCGCACCAAATTCAACATACGCTTCGCTTAATTGGCCATTAGGCTGTCGTTCTAAAAATGGCGCTAATACTTCAAAGTTACTCAATTGAGATAATTTTGATAACAATGCAAAGTCAAACTGCTTGAGCCAAATCTTATTTGTATCTCCAAGCTGGGCTTCAAACTGCAATGTTGGCCATTGTTTTAAATCACTTTCAAAAGCAAGTCCGGTACTTTTTAAACGCCAACCATTCTGCCAAGGGAATAAGTGAAAGCCCCCTTCATTTAAACTAATTTGATGCGCTTCTTGGTTTTGTTGCCAATTTATGTAGCTGGGTAACCATTGCACTTTTACGTCACTGATCAGTCCTTTTTCAAGGCTAAACCAGGTTTGCAAGTTCATATCGGAGTGCAATTGTTGTTTGTCTGTATTGATGTATTGTGCCAGCCATTTTGAAACATCGACATTCGCAGCTTGCACATAAATATCGCCAGCCATGGTCTCAAGCGTTGAACCATTGAGTGCCATGCGGGCATCAAAGTTGCCGACAGAAATCCCCGGTAAGGCTAGGCTTCCTGAACCTTGGTGCTGTTCTGGGGTATTTTGCCACACAATGTTTTCAAGAATTAACGTACGCTCTTTGCCATCATTAAGCATAAAATTAATGCTACTGTCTTGAATCGCAAAGTGGCCCGTTTCACCCAAAAACAAGCTTTCTATTAACTCTTTTTGCTCAAAACTGTCTGCTTGCTTGTTGTTGCCAAACTTAAGCATGGTTGGCAAATCAACATCGGCATGAAAACCATTGATCACAAAGTAACTTGATTTAAGTTGACGAGTTTTAATCGACTCCCACAGATTTACCTCTAGGCTGGCTTTATCTATGGTTAGTGCAATCGGTGAAGTCTGGTTGTCCTCAAAAGAAATATCTTCAAGGACTAAGGAAGGGCCTTTACCTTGCCAACTGGCTGAGATAGCACCTATTGAAAGATTTACATCGAACTGTTCATACAAAAACGCTTCAATGTCGCCTTTATAGTCATTGGCATATGGCAGGGTATACTTTAAAACAGAGACAATAACGGCCAGCAGTACGATAGTAATAGCAAAAACTTGCCATAACTTACGTAAACAAAAAAAGCAGACCGTTTTTGCCTTCATTACATCATTACCACATCAAACTGTTCTTGATTGTATAAACTCTCTGTTTGAATACTGACCTGTTTACCTATAAATAGTTCAAGCTCGGCGAGGTTATGATACTCATCGTTGATCAACGCTTCGCTTACCGAAGGCGCTGCATACACCATAAACTTATCGGCTGCGTAGGCACGGTTAACCCTGACAATTTCACGCAGAATTTCGTAGCACACCGTTTCAACGGTTTTTTGCGACCCTCGGCCTGAACACGCGGGGCACACGTCACATAAAATATGTTCTAAACTTTCGCGGGTACGCTTACGAGTCATCTCGACTAAACCCAGAGCAGATAAGCCATTGATGTTGGCTTTTGCGCGGTCTTTTGCCAGTGCCGACTCAAGTGAGTGTAAAACGCGACGTTTATGCTCGTCACTTACCATATCGATAAAGTCGATAATGATAATGCCACCTAAATTACGTAATCGCAGTTGTCGTGCGATTGCCGATGTTGCCTCGATGTTGGTGTTAAAAATGGTTTCTTCTAAATTGCGATGCCCAACAAATGCACCGGTATTTACATCAACGGTGGTCATTGCTTCGGTTTGGTCAATAATTAAATAACCACCTGATTTAAGTTCAACTTTACGGTGAAGAGCTTTTTGAATTTCGGTTTCGACATCAAACAAATCGAAAATAGGTCGCTCACCTGGGTAGTACTCAAGCGCCCCAGATAAGATGGGCACAAACTCTTCAGTAAATTCTTTTAACTCTTGGTATGTCAGCTTTGAGTCAACACGAATGCGCTCCATGTCTTCACCAACATAATCACGTAGGGTACGAAACGCCAGCGTTAAGTCTTCGTGTAAGATGCTTTCTTTACTGATTTTTTTGCGTTTATTGACAATTTTTTGCCACAGTTTTTTTAAAAACTCTGCATCGTGACGCAGCTCAGCTTCTGAAGCGCCTTCGGCAGCGGTACGCACAATAAAGCTGCCATCTTCATCGCCATATTCAGCGACTATTTTTTTCAGTCTGGTACGTTCTTCTTCGGTTTCAATACGCTGACTTACGCCAACATGGGTCGCGTCAGGCATGAACACTAAATAGCGTGATGGAATTGTGATATCAGTCGTTAAGCGCGCCCCTTTGGTGCCCAAAGGATCTTTCACTACTTGCACCATGATGTATTGACCTTGGCGCACTAGTTCACGGATATCTTGCACCTTTTTAATGGGCTGCTCATCGACCCCTTCAACAATTGAAGCACTATTTACAATGTCAGATGCGTGCAAGAACGCTGCTTTCTCTAAGCCTATATCAACAAATGCGGCTTGCATTCCCGGTAATACTCGGCTGATTTTGCCTAAGTAAATATTGCCAACAATGCCTAGGTTGCCAATTCTTTCTAGCTGGATCTCTTGTAGTACGCCGTTTTCAATAAGCGCAACACGACTTTCACTCGGTGTAACGTTGATCAGTAATTCAGTGCTCATGTTACCCTCTTAAAAATTCATTTAATAACTGCTCAGTCTCATATAAAGGTAAGCCTACTACTGCAAAATAGCTACCAGAAATATGACTTACAAACCGTCCACCTTGGCCTTGAATGCCATAACCACCCGCTTTATCGTGCGGTTCACCAGAGTGCCAATAAGCGTCGATTTCATCATCGCTAAGCTGTTTAAAAGTGACATCGGTAATAACAAGGCAGCTTTTTACGTGCTGTGTATCAGCAATTGCAACGGCGGTCATAACTTGGTGAGTTCGGCCCGACAAACGTTGCATCGTTGCAACAAAGTCGGCTTTATCAAGCGGTTTGCCAAGGGCTGTGTCATCAATAACCACAACCGTATCACTGCCTAACACGGGCCTGTCGGTATAGCCCATTGCAACGCCTGATTGTGCTTTGAGTTTGGCTAAACGTTCTACGTAATGACGTGGCGATTCGTTCGGAAATTGGCTTTCATCTGCATCAACGCTAAATTGAGAAAACTCAACGCCGAGTTGGCTGAGCAACTCTTTTCGGCGCGGTGATGCAGACGCCAAATAAATTGCGGTTTGCATTATCTAATCCTGAAATGACGGCGGTATTTACGCAAAATTAAGAAAATCCACCACCAACACAGCATGCCAGTCAGCACGGGCCACATATAATGAGGGCTGAAGTAAACTCCCATCAAAAAGTGATTAAGCCAAAATTGCATTAAGTGGTAAAGCGTTAAAAACAAAGCAATTAATATACTTTGCTGCCATAAAGAAAAGTTTCTAATTTTTTGAAAGTTACTGGCGGTAATAAAAATACACACCGAATAGGTCAGCGAGTTCACGCCCAGTGGAGAGCCCGATGCTAAGTCCATTAATAAACCCACAACCCACGCTGTGCCAATGTTTAAACGGTGCGGCACCGCTAACGACCAGTACATAAGCACCAGTAACACCCAGTCTGGGCGGTATGGCTCAAATGAGATAGGTAACGGCATTAATGCCATGACCAGTGCAAAAAAGATACTAATTGCAATCAGCAAAGAGTGACGGCTATTCATTGCTTATGCTCTCCTGCTGATTACGCCACAGCACAACCAATAAACGAATTCGGTCAAGTTGGGCAATTGGCTCAGCATACACTTGTGCGAATGGGTGACCTTCATCACGATTAATTTCGGTTACCACAGCCACAGGATACCCCTCAGGGAAAGTCCCCCCTAGACCTGAAGTCACTAAAATATCACCAATACGTACATCAAGGCTATGCGGCACATGCGACAGCTTCACGACATTTATTTTGCCAATCCCTTCAACCACAGTGCGAACATCATTGCGTAAAATACGTACCGGTGTCGCATGGGTTGTGTCGGTCATAAGCAAAACGCGAGAAGTGGTTGAACCCACTTGTGTAATTTGCCCGACAACCCCCATTTCATCAATCACAGCTTGGCCTTCGCTTAAGCCATCTGTAGTGCCACGATTGATCACAACCTGATGGCTGTATGGATTTGAATGAACAGAGAGCACTTGGGCAATTATTTTACGATTTGATTGCTTTGCAGACGAGCCGAGTAACGCACGCAACTTGTCGTTTTCACGCGATAAAAATTGCAGCTGTTGTAGTTGTTCGCTTTGTAAAAGCTGTTTTTTCTTCAGTGCTTCGTTTTCAGTAAGAAGCTGATCGCGAGTATGAAGATTCTTCGCACCAATACTAAATAGCTCATACGGCAAATTGGCAAGATAGATGAGTGGGCTAACCAGTGTATTTAAACTGGTGCGGATTGTTGTACCACCTTGTGTATATCGATCGCCCACAATCAATACGACACTCAAAAGCACTGCGACAAAGAGTCGCAGTTGCAAAGAGATGGTACGACCAAACATTAACTTCATTAGTCGTAACTAAATACGTCACCACCGTGCATATCAATCATTTCTAATGCTTTACCGCCACCACGAGCAACACAAGTTAGTGGGTCGTCAGCAACAACAACAGGAATACCTGTTTCTTCCATTAATAAACGATCTAAATCTTTTAACAGTGCACCACCGCCTGTTAATACCATGCCGTGTGCAGAGATATCAGAGGCAAGCTCAGGAGGTGATTGCTCAAGTGCAACCATAACCGCACTTACAATCCCCATTAGAGGCTCTTGTAATGCTTCTAGGATTTCATGTGAGTTAAGTGTAAATGAGCGCGGCACGCCTTCAGCAAGGTTACGACCACGTACTTCAATCTCAACAGGCTCATCGGTTTTGAATGCCGAACCGATCTGATGCTTGATATTTTCAGCAGTTGCTTCACCAATTAGGCTACCAAAGTTACGACGGACGTAGTTGATAATAGCTTCATCAAATTTATCACCACCAATACGCACAGATGATGAGTAAACCACGCCATTAAGCGAGATAATGGCCACTTCTGTCGTACCACCACCGATATCTACAACCATTGAACCGGTTGCTTCTGATACTGGTAAGCCTGCACCGATTGCCGCAGCCATTGGCTCTTCAATCAAATACACTTCACGTGCACCTGCACCCATTGCTGATTCGCGAATAGCGCGTTTTTCAACTTGTGTTGCCCCACACGGCACACAAATTAAGACACGTGGGCTAGGACGCATAAAATTGTTGTTATGTACTTGTTTGATAAAGTGCTGGAGCATTTTTTCGGTGACATAAAAGTCGGCAATAACACCGTCTTTCATTGGACGAATCGCTTTTATGTTCCCCGGTGTACGGCCTAACATTTGTTTTGCTTCCGTACCTACAGACGCAACACTTTTAGGACCACCAGCTCGCTCTTGACGAATAGCAACTACTGAAGGTTCATTTAATACGATACCTTCTTCTTTTACATAAATAAGGGTATTGGCTGTACCCAAGTCGATCGATAGATCGTTTGAAAAAATACCACGAAGTTTTTTAAACATGAGGCTGGATGACCTTTGATAATACGTTCTTATACTAGCTGCTCTCACTCTACCATGCTAAGCACAATAAAGCGCAACTGCCTTTATTAAATTGCTAAAAAAGGAAGCCTGCTTTGCTTCCTTTAAAAATTTTTATCGCTCGCGTACTAAACGAAACCCGATATAGTTTGCACGAAAATCTGGCGCTAAAATTAAGCGTGTTGATACACGTGCTAGGCTCGGAGCGAAATTCCATGCCCCACCACGAACAGTCACATCAGACTGCCCCGGTTTTTTGTTTGTCCATTCCCATACATTACCTACTGTGTCATACAGACCAAATGCATTAGGAGAAAACGACCCGGTTGGTGCAGCGCTTTTGTTTGACCATTCACTACCACACCAGCCACAGTTCGCTAAATTTTTACCTATCTCGTTACCCCAAGGGTATTCAGTTTCTTTACCTGCGCGTGCAGCGTACTCCCACTCAACCTCATTCGGTAAACGAAACAACTGCCCTGTTTGCCCTGATAACCAATCTGCATATGCTTTGGCATCATTATACGTTAAGCAAACAGCCGGGAAATCACTGTCTTGCTCAAAACCTGGGTTGCGCCAGTTTAAGGTCGCTTCCCATACTGGCTCACCATTTAAGTAATAAGCACAGCCACGATTCTTTTCGGCTTCTGTTTTATAACCTGTATTAGCAACGAATTGCTCATATTCACCCACACTGACTTCTTTGCTTTGCATGGCAAATGAGTTAGCAATGGTTTTTTCAACAACAGGGCGCTCATTAGCTAAGCCATTACCGTTAATGTCACCCATTTTAAATGTACCCGCTGGGATAACCACAATACTCGCTGTATTGGTTTTATTAACAATACTTGCCACTGGCGCTGCTGTAGGTTGCTCTGTTGCGACAACGGCAGCGACAATTGGTTCAGGCTCTTTCACTAATTTTGCATTAATAGTTTGAGCTTTACGCAAGTCTAAACGCGCTTTATAGCTTTTATAACCACGCTTGCGTATCTCAATATCATGAAAACCTCTTGGTAATGATGTCGTTAGCTTGGTTGACCCAAAGCTCACACCATCAATAAACACTTCATCATCATAAACATTTGAACGAAGCGTTAATTCAACCATTTTAGATTTTTTTAGATCAGGTAATGGTTCAACCCTTACTGGCTTTTTTACTGAGTAATCACTTACAGGTTGTTCGCTCATACGCGAAACCGATACCACCTGACTATTATCCTGAGAGTCACTGAATGTTAACTGACTATCAGAGTAAGTGGTGGTGTAATTGGGTTGATAGTTTCCAGCAAGCGGTGAACCATAATCTGCGCAAAAACGGTTGTCTAAGTTAAGCAGACTACATAAACGGCTGCTGTTCACATCACCGCGCATCGTTACGCTTAAGTTCACGTTATAGTTACCTTGTCCGCTAAAGGCACTATTTACAACATGACTACTTAAAATTTTAACTTGTGCACCCGCTAAATTGCGTTTCGGCTCAACTAAACGTTCTTCTGTTAAGTTAGCAAAAATTTGATCTACAAAGCGCTTGGTGGCTTTTTGTAATCCCATTTGCTGACCACGTTGCTCACACGCTGCTAATGTTTCAGTGCGCTTACAATTAATCGTATGATTAACTTCAAGTGTGCCTTCACGCGTAAACTCATTGCGCAAACGTTCAACACGTGCTGTTGCGAGTTGCTCTTTTAAGCTCTCTAAGGTGTTTAGTTGGGTATGCTTAGCAACACGAATTTGCTCAATATCTTTTCTATGCGATGCAATTGCCGCCAATTGCATCGAAATGTCATCTTTGTTCTGTTTGTGATCCACCACTGCTTTTTGATAGCGCGTTTGTGCATTGCTAATATCTAAAGTGGGGTCATCAATTAATCGACGATACATCTCGTTCATTGCATCAAGCGCTTGGTTTTTTTCTTTGTCTAGCTCAGCTGAGCGGGCGCGCAATAATTCGAGTTGTTTTTGTAACTGACTTTCTTCTTTTAGGTGTTTTTCGAGTATTAAGGTCGAGTTATCGTATTCGGCTTGTTTTTTACTGATCTCTGATTCAATGCCAGTTACCGTAGCAGTATCTTGTGCAAATGCACTCGATGCTAGCAAACTAACTGAAATTAACAGAGATAAAGGAGCAATTCGCATATATTCCATTCCCAAAAAGCGGCAATTATTTGGTCATTATTATTTTTTATAATTAAACTCTTATGCTATGTACTTGCAAGGCAAAACACAAGCTTTGTTCAATTATTATCTGAGTTTACAACTATTACCTTAGTTGATGCCAGTAAATAACAAAATCATTTTAGTTTAATTGACTAATTTCTATCTCTATGACGACTTTGCTACAATTAAGCGTCTTTTTTAGCGTAAATTAAACCGTGACTATTATTTCTGAATCGCCTGTTCAAACCATCAACCACGAACTGTTATCAGCACAAAAGCTGACATTACAGATTAAACGTGATGATCTTATTCACCCACAAATTAGTGGTAACAAATGGCGTAAATTAAAATTTAATTTACGGGCTATGCAACAACAGGGAAAAACTGAGCTACTCACTTTTGGCGGCGCATTTTCAAACCATATTCATGCCACAGCAGCTGCGGGTCAGTTATTTGGGTTTAAAACGCACGGTATTATTCGCGGACCTGAGCTTGATGAACACAACCCCACATTGCAGTACGCCAAACGCTGCGGGATGACATTGCACCCCGTTAACCGTATTACTTACCGTTTAAGAGGCGAAAGCCGCTATTTGGCAGAATTACAAAAGCAGTTCCCGCATGCTTATATTCTACCCGAGGGAGGCACTAACCCTGCGGCGCTGCTGGGGTGCCAAGAATTAGCGCAAAGCTTACCGACGAGCGATGTCATTATTTGCCCAACAGGCAGTGGTGGCACGCTGGCAGGCTTAATTGAAGGCAGCCCACACTCCACAACCGTGCTCGGTATTGCAGTATTAAAACAGGCCGAATATTTAATTGATGACATTAAGCAACTGAGCCGTAAAGCAAGACAACAAAAAAATTGGCAGCTATTACTTGAACATCATGATGGCGGTTATGGCAAATTCAGTCATGAACTGTGGGAGTTTTGTCAGACATTTACGCAACAACATGCCATCCCACTAGAGCCTATTTATAGCGGTAAAATGATGTATGCGCTGTGGCAATTGATAGAACAAGGTTTCTTTGCAGAAGGCACGCAGATCATGGCTATCCATACTGGTGGCTTGCAAGGGTTAGACGGCTTAAAGTACCGTCGTTTAATCTAACTAAAAGGCGTTATATCGGCAAGCTTTTGTAGGGGTTCAGCAAAGTAAAAACCTTGCGCTGCGATGACGCCTAGGTTTTTTAATGTTGCAAGCTCGTTGCGTGTTTCAACGCCTACAGCATAAACAGGAAAATTAAGCTCATTGCCTTTCGCTATAATCTGTCTAACCACTTTTTGTTGCTGCGTATTAGTATCAATATTATGAATAAGCTCGTATGCCAATTTAATACTACACACATTATTAAGTTGCTTGTATTCAACAAGGTTTTCGGCACTGCGAACATTGTCAATCACAATACCTGCGGATAATTTTTCTAAACAAGCAAACTGCGAGCTTAATTGTTTATGCTGTTTTAAATAATCGTCTTCACTGAGCTCAAATTGTAATTTATTAGCTGCATCAAAGCCTTGCATTTGCGCTTTAAACCAATGCCAAAACTCATCATTAAACCAGTTCATCGCATGTAAGTTTATACTTACCATCATCGCACCTGATTCGTTATCAAGCATTTTTTGTACTTGTGTCACTACGGTCTGATCTAACAATAAAACATCTTTCTTGCTGGTCATCTGTGGAATGAAATGACGAGCAGCAAGTAATCCTAAGCTTTTATGACGAATTCTAATAAGCGCTTCATGCTGTAAAATTTCCCCTGTTTCTAAGTCAAACAACGGTTGAAAGAACAGCATAAAATGCTTTTTCTTAATGTACTCAAACAGGTGCTCATTACTATCAGTGAGCATACTAGATTGCGTATGCCCAAACGGTAAGCGGTGAATGTGTTGCCACGCACTTTGCTTAGCTAAAGTCAGTGCCGATTTAGTAAGCTGATACACCACAGCCTGATCAGCACCAGTACGGTAATTACATACACCTATTTTTATATCACCACGCGATAAATCGCTGCGATAATTAAGGCACGCTTGATATACAACGTGATGCAAACGCTTGGTGTACTTATCAACTTCGGTGGCAGGCACACTGTTTAGTGTTACAGCTATACCGCCCGAGGGAAGTAGTTTTACCGAACGGTTAACAAGTTCCCCAAACCCTTTGGCAATCACTACTTTAAAGTAATTATCGACATCAAGATTCGCCGGAAACGGGGTTTTCAAAAAAAACAGAGCAAATAAATGATTGTAGTTTGTTGGTACCCCATACAAAATATTTAAATCTTGATGAGGCAGTGGCTTTGGCAGCTCTCCTTTTTTAAGTACCGGCTTGACCTGTTTTTCAATAGGCTTCACTGGCAGTGCTGCGGCTACCAATACTTTTTTAGACAGTACTCGCCACCAGCGGAATCCCCAATACCCAGCCCCAATTAGAATTAAGTTCAAAAAGATAAATAAATGACTTTCAACGACCCATGAAGGCCAGTGAAAAAGGCGCAAACTCACAGTGTGATAACTAAATACCTCCTGCTCTAAATCAATAAAGTTGGCAAAATTATGTGGCACATCTGTCACGTTCATAGCAAAACCTTTACTTTCAACTAAGGTTGCAATGATATCTTTTGACGCAATGGGGTCTAAGTTTAAGTCGTATACTTGCCTTGCAAGCTCAGTACCTGTGCGATGCACTTTCTCGTGTAATACGTCACTTAAAAAAATATTAAAAACAACTAATAACAAAAAAGCGGCCGTCACATAAATGACTTCCGGTTGCTTTATTTGTGATGTTAGGTCTTTTTTCATTTCACAAGTTAGTTGCCCAAATATACACAAAGTGTTGTTCAAGAACCCTATAAATACAAGGCTGCAGCGCGATTTAAAGAAATTTCTGATTCATCCCCTGACCAACGCTGTCAAAAGTTACGTAAATTTAAACACCTAGCAAAATGCCTTAATGAGAATTATTTTGTAACCGAAACATATTCGAAGCCATCCCCATTCGTTTATACCATTGTGCTTAATTAAGTGGTCTATTTTGAGCAATAAAAAACCCAGCACCAAGGCTGGGTTCTTAATACAATCTTTATATAAAGTATCTTGCTTAATACTTTAACTTTTCCCCGATGCTAGAACGGGATATCGTCGTCAAAATCGATTGGTGGTTCCATTGGGTTTGATGCGCCACCTTGTGGTGCATTTTGTGGCTTAGGAGCAAAACCACCTTGCTGTGGTGCGCTGCTTTGCTGTTGGCCATAACCACCGTATTGGTTGTTATTTTGCTGCGGTGCAGGTGCAGGCTGTTGTTGTGGGCGCTGTTGTTGTGCTGGCGCCGGTGCTGGCTGCTGCTGAGGTGCATAGCTGTTGCTTTGCGCTTGCTGCGAACCGCCACCATAGCCGCCACCTTGTTGTTGACCACCTTGGTAACCGCCTTGTGATTGGCCACCTTGATAACCACCACCCTGTTGGTCGCCACCACGGCCACCTAACATTTGCATTTGACCGCCCATGTCTACCACGATTTCAGTGGTAAATTTTTCTTGGCCAGATTGATCAGTCCACTTACGTGTTTGTAAACGACCCTCAATATAAACTTGTGAACCTTTACGAAGGTACTCACCCGCTACTTCAGCTAGCTTGCCAAATAAAACAACACGGTGCCATTCTGTACGCTCTTGCATTTGCCCTGTGTTTTTATCTTTCCAGCTGTCAGTCGTAGCAATGCTGATATTCGCTACACCATTGCCATTAGGCATATAACGTACTTCTGGATCTTGGCCTAAATTACCAACCAAGATTACTTTGTTCACACCGCGTGCCATGGAACTTCTCCTTTAAACGTTAGATTAAACCAGCCGCTTTTCGTGCTTGGTCTAGGTCAAATTCTTTATCATTAATCTTTAAATAGCTGCGATTTTCATCGCAAACAACCGTTGCTTCTATTACGCCCGGTAAAGCAACTAGACGAGAAGCAAGCGCTTGTGCCTGCTGCTCGGAACTTAATTCTGTCATTAAGCTAATAATTTTACTTCTTGGTGGGACTTGCATATTCCAAGCAAGGATAAGCCATATTACCCCAACAAGTGCCGCCGCCGCAAACACTGCTTGCGCACTTAGCGCTTGTGCAACATAGCCCCCCAATAAACCACCTAAAAAGGCACCAAAAAACTGCGTAGACGAAAACACGCCCATGGCAGAGCCTTTCTGGTTTGCAGGGGCAATACGAGACACTAATGCAGGCATAGTGGCTTCTAAAAAATTAAATGCGACAAAGTAAACTAACATACACACACCGATGCCAATCACAGAATCAACCCAGAATGACATCGCCAGCATGCTCAATACTAATAAAGCGATTGAACCAATAAACGCCTGTTTTTCTTTTTCTTTGCGGATAGCCACTATCATCATTGGCGCCATTAAGAAAAACGCTAAAAATAAGACTGGAATATATAAATACCAATGATGATCAGCAATTAATCCATCTTTAATTAATTGACCCGGTAAGGCTACAAACACCGTGGTTAACGTAAGATGAAGTAACATAACCCCAAAATCTAAACGTGCTAATTGCGGGTGTTTAATTAATTGTTTTATGTCATCTAAGGTGGCAAGCGTGTCGCCTTTGGGTGCCTTGTTTACTGCATTTGGAACCAAAAACAAGACAATAAAAATACCTAAAATGGCCAACCCAGCTGTTAGCCAAAAAACGCCAGCAACACCCCAAGATGCCGCAACTATTGGCCCTAGTAGCATCGCAACAGCAAAGCTCATACCAATACACATACCAATAACAGCCATCACCTTTGGACGCTGCTCATCTCGGCTTAAATCTGAAGCCAAAGCAAGTAACGCACTGGCAATCGCGCCCATACCTTGTAATGCACGGCCAAACGTCACCATTTGTACCGACTCGGCGGTGGCAGCAATAACGGAACCAAGCGCAAACACGCACAGGCCTCCAATAATCACTTTTTTACGGCCTATTTTATCCGACAACCACCCCATTGGAATTTGTAACACGGCTTGCGTTAAACCATACGCACCGATTGCAAAACCAATCCATAGCGGCGAAAAACCTTCCAATTGCTGACCATAAATAGCCAGAACTGGCATCAACATAAATAGGCCAAGCATACGGAACGCAAACACGCTCGCTAACGAAACGGCAGCGCGTTTTTCTCGGGAGTTGAGTGAAGATGCTGTCATGAATTACTGAATCTTGCTGTCTATTAAAATGTAAGCGTGGATTCTACCACAAGCGAAAAATAAATAATCACCTGTAAGTGAGGATTTTTTCTTTGATCAAGGATTAATCTTGTCGCGTATTGTGAGATACTGAAATAATCACTTGGTAATAAAACGAGATAGCATGGAAAACATTGAAGTCCGAGGCGCCCGTACGCACAATTTAAAAGACATCAGCCTAACCATTCCCCGTGATAAGCTGATAGTTATCACTGGCCTATCTGGTTCAGGGAAATCGTCTTTAGCGTTTGATACATTGTATGCAGAAGGGCAACGTCGTTATGTAGAATCACTCTCAGCCTATGCAAGACAATTTTTATCGTTAATGGAAAAGCCTGATGTTGATCATATCGAAGGTCTTTCACCAGCTATCTCTATTGAGCAAAAATCAACCTCGCACAATCCACGTTCGACGGTTGGCACAATCACCGAGATATACGATTACCTGCGTTTACTCTTTGCCCGTGTTGGTGAACCTCGCTGCCCTACCCACGACCTACCACTGGCAGCACAAACAATTAGCCAAATGGTCGACACGGTTTTAGCTCTGCCAGAGGGCAGTAAACTTATGCTACTCGCCCCCGTGGTTAAAGACCGTAAAGGTGAGCATGTAAAGCTACTTGAGCAACTAGCAAGTCAAGGTTTTATTCGTGCCCGTATAGATGGTGAGGTATGTGACTTATCAGATCCTCCCACGTTAGAGCTGCACAAAAAGCACACGATAGAAGTGGTTGTCGATCGTTTTAAAGTGAAAGATGGTCAGCAGCAGCGCTTAGCCGAGTCATTCGAAACAGCCCTTGATCTTTCAAGTGGTGTTGCGCACGTCGCTGCAATGGATGACTCACTTAGCGAAGACATGCTTTTTTCAGCAAACTTTGCTTGTCCAACATGTGGCTACGCTATGAGCGAGCTTGAGCCTCGCCTTTTCTCGTTTAATAATCCTGCTGGTGCATGTCAAAGCTGTGATGGTTTAGGGGTTCGCCAGTACTTTGATCCCAATCGTGTGGTGCAAAACCCAGAGCTAAGTTTATCGGGCGGTGCGATTAAGGGCTGGGACAAACGCAGCTTTTATTATTTTCAGATGCTGCAAGCAGTGGCTGAACACTATGGCTTTGACCTAGAAGCCCCGTTTCAAGAATTAAGTAAAGATGCCCAAAAAGTCATTCTTGAAGGATCGGGTAAAACCAAAATCGCCTTTAATTATCGAAATGACCGCGGCGACCTTATTACTCGTAATCACGAGTTTGAAGGTGTATTAAATAATATGAACCGCCGCTACCGCGAAACCGAGTCAAACTCAGTTCGCGAAGAGCTGGCAAAATATCAAACCAGCCAAGCATGTCCAAGCTGTCATGGTTCTCGTTTACGCCAAGAGGCTCGTCACGTATTCATAGGTCAAACTAATTTGCCTGCCATCACCACCATGAGTATTGGTGAAAGTATGGCATTTTTTGAAGGCCTAGCGCTTACAGGTCAGCGTGCTCAGATTGCCGATAAAATCTTAAAAGAGATCCGTGATCGCTTATCGTTTTTAATAAATGTTGGCTTAAACTACTTATCACTTGAGCGCAGTGCAGACACGCTATCGGGCGGTGAAGCGCAGCGTATTCGCTTGGCAAGCCAAATTGGTGCTGGGCTTGTTGGTGTTATGTATGTACTGGATGAACCGTCAATTGGTTTACACCAACGCGACAACGACCGCTTGCTAAAAACCCTTATTCACCTTCGCGATTTAGGGAATACCGTGATAGTGGTTGAACACGATGAAGATGCAATTCGCGCTGCAGATCACATTATCGATATTGGTCCAGGTGCCGGTGTTCATGGTGGTCATGTTATCGCACAAGGTACGCATGACGATATTTTAGCGAGCAAAGACTCTATCACCGGGCAATACTTATCGGGTGTGAAAAAAATTGAAGTACCAACCACTCGTCATCCAACGAACGACAAATGGCTTGAGCTATTCGGCGCAACGGGTAATAACCTAAAGAATGTTGATTTAAAAATTCCATTCGGTTTGATGACCTGTATCACTGGTGTTTCAGGCTCTGGTAAGTCAACGCTTATCAACGACACCTTATTTAAACTCGCTCACACTGAACTTAATGGTGCAACGACCGCAGAGGCCGCACCGTATAAATCGATTAGTGGTCTTGAACACTTTGATAAAGTAATTGATATTGACCAAAGCCCGATTGGCCGTACGCCACGTTCAAACCCTGCCACATACACCGGTATTTTTACTGGTATTCGTGAACTGTTTGCTGGCACCCAAGAAGCCCGCTCACGAGGTTATAAAGTCGGTCGCTTTAGCTTTAACGTGAAAGGCGGTCGTTGTGAAGCGTGTCAAGGTGATGGCGTAATCAAAGTAGAAATGCACTTTTTACCAGACGTGTATGTGCCGTGTGATGTATGTAAAGGCCAGCGCTACAACCGTGAAACACTTGAAGTACAGTACAAAGGTAAAAATATTCACCAAGTATTAGAAATGACCGTGGAAGACGCGCGCGAGTATTTTGATAAAATTCCCGCGATTGCCCGCAAGCTACAAACCCTAATGGATGTTGGCTTGTCTTATATCCGTTTAGGGCAAGCAGCAACAACCTTATCAGGTGGTGAAGCGCAGCGTGTAAAACTGGCACGTGAGCTATCAAAACGCGACACGGGTAAAACACTCTATATACTTGATGAACCTACAACAGGTTTACACTTTGCTGATATTCAGCAATTATTAGTGGTGCTTCACCGTTTACGCGACCATGGCAATACCATTGTAGTGATTGAACACAATCTTGATGTGATCAAAACTGCTGACTGGATTGTCGATTTAGGCCCTGAAGGGGGCTCTGGCGGCGGTGAAATTTTAATTTCGGGTACCCCTGAAGAAGTGGCCGATTGCGAACGTTCACACACAGGCAGATACTTAAAACCACTACTATAAAAAAGGACGTTGGGTGCGTAGGTATTTAAAAATAGCGAAGTGGCGCGCTAATAAACAGTTTCAACAACAGCAGCGTAGCTGGCAACCTCATAAAACAAGGTTGGTTGAACGTATACAAGCCATTTGGTTTAACTTAAGTACCGCACAAAAGCTCTACCTTTTAGCATTAAGCAGCCTGATTGTTCTGCAATCAGGCTGGCTCAGTGCCACCATCACTATCATTGCCCTCGTTATTGAATTTTGGCCTAAGTTTAATCAGCTGTGGCACTCTTTAGCGGGCAAAGCACTCATCTTAATTTTCTATGCCAGTATCGCGAACTTTGTATTAGCTGGGGCCAGTGGCATTGTTAACGACGTTACCCATGTGTCGGCCAACCACTTTAACTATACCCATAACTTTGCCACCTTACTGTATTTGCCCCCTTGGGCAATGGGGATCACATTAGGTACCCTGCTGTTGTTTCAACTTTTTTTACCCTTCTATATTTTCATTTTATTATTAATAAAACCGTTTGGCTCAGAGCGGATAAAATTTATTAGTCAAAGTTATTCACCATTATTAACGGCTATAGTGCGCTTTATATTAGCGTCAGTGGTCTTTATTAATCTGACTTCGTTCATTAATGACAAGCCACCTGAAGAGGTGCTTGATAATATTCTTACAAGCTTTGTTGATGGCCAAGCGATAGCAAAAGAGTCACCCACTGAGCAACAAAAAGCCGTTGAAGAACTCAGTGAAAAAATAGAACAACACCTTCCAAAGAGCAGCGCAGAAACGCCCCCATCTAAGCGCAATGTTGAGATAGACAGTGAGGGTGAGAGTGATGGTGAGAGTGAAACCGTTGAAAACTTACGTCAATTTTTAAATACCAAGGGCTACTTTGAGCGCAGCAAACGTCTCATTGCCATGTTTGCTTTTAGCTTTGAGGCTGATAGTTACTCTCGTTGCTTAAAAGATGAGACGAGTAAAGCTGTGGAATTGAATGATTATGAGATTGTTCAAATTACCCCCGATCACAATGCGCCGTATGGCTATCGCTTTTCGGTGATCGCTTGTGATTCGCCTGGCGTTACGCCCGTTAAAAAATAGCGGCTCAAACACGCTACTCACTTAGCTTACTGCGTTTTTTGAAACCAATGAAAGAAAGCGCAGCTAAAGCAAAGCCTACTAAGCAATAAAAAACACTAAAAAGTACTGATTAAAAGCTTATTTCCTTTCATAAGGTTTAAATATAACCCACTGATAAATAAAAGATATCAATTAAAAAACCTTATCAAACAAATTGCTCATATCTTGATAAGCGACATTCCCCCTCTAAGGCCGTTATTGTAGCGCTATCAACAGGTCACCAACCTTTATACCTGAAGATATACCCAACCAGCTTTGATGAAAATTGAGTCATATTTTAAATGTGATGAGGAACGTAGAATGGAAAAAACAGATAAATATGCTGTGTCACTCATTTGCCTATTTAGCGCCTTAATGGCATTGAGTTTCTGTTAGACGCTTAGATATAAAAATACCGCTTATAAGCGGTATTTTTATATCTTTAAAAGCCGTTGTTATATGACTACGGGCGAGGAATAAAACCCACCGCGTCGTACACTGCTTTTAATGTTTTTTCAGCACGAATACTCGCTTTCTCAGCGCCAGACTTCATGATGCTATTAAGTAACGCTTGATCATCACGAATTTCATGAAAACGCGCTTGGATAGGCTCAATCATGCTAACCACGGCTGCTGCTGTATCTTTTTTCAGGTGACCATACATTTTATCTTCGTACTCAGGCACTAAGTCTTCGATTGAGCGTTTAGTGGCAACTGATAACAAGGTAAGTAAATTAGATACGCCTGGTTTTTCTTCACGGTCGAAGTAAATACGTGCTTGCTCGTCTGAATCAGTAACGGCTTTTTTCAGTTTCTTTTCAATCTTCTTCGGTTCATCTAACAACATGATGTAGCCGTTTGGATTTTCATCTGACTTAGACATTTTCTTTAGTGGGTCTTGCAAGCTCATTACACGTGCACCAAATTCAGGAATGTATGGCTCAGGAAGCTTAAATACGTCTCCGTACAGGTTATTAAAACGCGTCGCAATATCACGAGTAAGCTCTAAATGCTGCTTTTGGTCTTCGCCTACTGGCACTTGATCTGCTTGATACAACAAAATATCAGCGGCTTGTAATACAGGGTATGAAAATAAGCCCACGTTTACGTTATTAGCATGCTTTGATGACTTGTCTTTAAATTGCGTCATACGGTTAAGCTCACCCATTTGCGCATAGCAGTTTAAAACCCAACTAAGCTGAGCATGCTCTGGCACTTGAGATTGAACAAATAACGCAGATTTTTCAGGGTCGATACCACACGCCGCATACAATGCAATACCATCTAAAACACGTGAGCGCAGCTGCTCAGGATCTTGACGTACAGTAATGGCATGTAAATCAACCAGCATAAAGAAACTTTCGTGGTCTTCCTGTAGCTTAAGCCACTGGTTAATAGCGCCAACATAGTTGCCTATTGTCATACCACCGGTTGGCTGAATGCCACTTAACACTACTGGTTTACTCATGATGTTCCTTTATTTTACTAAACTAATAAGACTAAATTTAAAATGCACTTACCTTTGCGTAAGAACAGGTATTATATCTAAGAAATTATCACAGAGGTACTCTGGATTGAAATCAGCAAGGTTTTCACCTTGGTTATAACCATAACCGAGCGCGATAACATCAACATTAGCAGCTTTAGCTGCTAATACATCGCTTTTAGAGTCACCGATCATAATGGCTTTTTCTGGGCTTACATTAAGTTGTCTGCAAGCAAATTGTAACGGTTCAGCTGATGGTTTTTTTGTCATATCATCGCCGCAAACAATAAACTGAAAATGATGAGTAAGTGCCAACTTATCAAGTAGTTTTTCAGTAAAGCGGCGTGCTTTGTTGGTTATGATGACTTTGGGTATGCTTGCCAGCGCTGCAAGACCTGTCTCAACGTGCTGATAAAGCGCGCTATAATCACCAACAACCTCATCATAATGCTGATAAAAAAGAGTGATAGCTTGCTGTGCCAACGCATCATCTAAATGCTCGCTTATTTGCATATCACCGCTCAAGCCTCGCTTAACAAGCGTTTCTATGCCATTACCAACCCAACCTTCCACTAATTTTTGTGTGACCACTGGGAACGCTAAATCTGTTAGCGTTAAATTCATGGCAATATACAAATCATAAACACTGTCGACTAATGTGCCGTCGAGGTCAAAAAAGGCAGCATCGTATCTCATGAATTAACGTTTCCTAGCTCTGCACGCATTTTATCGATCACCTCTTTGTAATCAGGTTGGTTGAAAATAGCAGAACCGGCAACAAACATATCGGCTCCTGCCTCAGCGATTTCTGCAATGTTATCCACATTAACACCGCCATCCACTTCAAGGCGAATATTTCGACCTGATTGTTCAATAATTTTACGCGCTTGACGTAACTTGTCTAAGGTATGTGGAATAAAGCTTTGACCACCAAAACCGGGGTTTACCGACATCAATAAGATCACATCAACTTTGTCGAGAACATGCTCAAGGTAGCTCAGGCTGGTTGCAGGATTAAACACCAATCCCGCTTGGCAACCACAATCTTTAATTAGCTGTAAGGTGCGGTCAATATGTTCACTGGCTTCTGGGTGAAAACTAATAATTGACGCCCCAGCTTCAGCAAAATCAGGAATTAAGCGGTCAACCGGCTTCACCATTAAATGCACATCTATCGGTGCGGTAACACCGTAGTCACGTAATGCTTTGCAAATCATGGGGCCAAAGGTCAGGTTTGGCACATAGTGGTTATCCATTACATCAAAATGTACAACATCAGCACCACTGGTTAAGACGCGATCGACATCTTCGCCTAAACGCGCAAAGTCGGCCGATAAAATAGACGGGGCAATTAAATACTTTTGTAATGTTTCCAGCATGAGAGATCCCTTAAAATTTGCTACAGCAATGAAAGTGCGCTTAATGTAACCCAATCGTTAGCTGATTTAAACACCGGCACGAAAGCGCAGCGCCCGACAAAATAATAGAGTCAGTCTTTTAGACTATTGAATCTAGGTAAAAAGAACGAACCCATTGCGTATAACCTCTTTTTTAATAACAACTAAAAACAAACAAAAATTAAACATTTCATTTACTTCAAGCTGCTAATTTTACTAAAAAATCATCTAATTCAGCATTAATTAAGTTTGTTATTTGAACAACTTTTATGTATGCTTGTCTAAATAACACAAACAAAGGTTATTACAATGCGTGCTTTTAAAACTGGGATCTTAATCGCGTCCGCACTTTCAGTTACTGCTTTTGTATCACTTTCTTCAAATGATGAAGATACATTTCTAGCAGCCACATCAGACTGTCAATGCAATACGATTACTGTATCGTCTTCGACTAATCAATGTATTCAAACTAATAAAGAAACGGGTTGGTTTTCGTGGATAACGGGCGATAGCCGTAGTGCTCAATTTCATTACTTAGATTTACTTGAACTGTTAACTAGCAGCGAAGAATCAAAGAAAGTTAGCGGTTTAGGCTCAACGTTCTAAATCGCATGAAAAAATTCTTTAGTGCATTACAAAGTGTCGTTGCGGCATTTTTTGGTGTTCAATCAGAAGACAAACGTCAAGCTGATTTCAAAGAGCATTCACTCAGCTCCCTCGCTGTGATTGCCCTCATCTTATTTATTCTTTTCGTCGCTGCTATCTATTTCACCGTGTCTTTGGTGCTAAGTACATAGCCATTAACTCATTGACTTTATTGCGTGAACCGCCTTTAGGGCTGATTGTTCGCTTAACTTGAATTTCGTCTAATGATGCTTGGCTGTATATTTTACGCGTCCAGACCGTATCATGATTCGAGATAAGCACTGGTGTATTGTTTTCAAAAGCAGCTTGCTCGGCTAAATTTGCTAGGTTTGCTTGATCATCTAAGTTAAACCCCCCTTTGGCATATGACGTAAAAGACGCGGTTTTACTGAGCGGCACATACGGTGGGTCACAGTACACAACAGCGTTTTCAGGAATAAGCTTAAAGACTTCGTCATAGCCTAGGCAGGTAAACGTAGCTTGCTGTGCTTTCTCAGCAAAAAAGCTCATTTCTTTTTCAGGGAAATAGGGACGTTTATATTTTCCAAAGGGGACGTTAAAAATCCCCTTCAAGTTATAACGGCATAGACCATTATAACCATGACGATTCATGTATAAGAATAAAATAGCACGCTCATACACATCGCTACTTTGATTAAACTGCACACGATATTCATAGTAAGCTTCTGGGTGGTTGTTTAATTCAACAAACAACTTTTTAGCGTCGCTAATAAACTCATCTGGCGAGCGCTTTAACTCAGTGTATAAATTGATGAGATCTGCATTGATATCATTCAAAATATAATGCTTAAAATCAGTATTTAAAAACACTGAACCCGCACCAACAAAAGGCTCAACTAAGGTGTCTGCATTCATACTCGCTTGTTTTAAACGGGCGTGAATGTCCTCAACTAGGCTGTATTTTCCGCCTGCCCATTTAAGGAAGGCCCTGGTCTTTTGCTGCATCTGCTCTTAACTTCAATTCAGTGTTGCGCGATTTTACACTAATCAGTTTTAATTTACTGATCTAGTGAAGCGATTTCTTGTTTAATTTTACTTATTTTTTTATAAAAAGGCTGATTTTTACGCACATTTTCAGAAAGTGATAAGGCTGCTTTCTTAGCATCACTTAAGGTCGAAAAACTGCCATAAGTGACAATCCACCATGGCTTGCCACTGCGCATGCTTTTATAAGTATTCACTTGCCCTTGTAAGGTATTTTCAGCGATAAATTTCTCGCTGATCTGTGGGTTCGTGACAGCCAATAGCTGAATAACAAAATTATTGTCTGGCTGTGCTAAATACCAAGCATTACCGCTAAGTAGTGGCGGTTTGTCATTCACAGGCTCTTCTATGAATGAATCAATGTTATCAGTATTTTTCGCATCAGATGTAAGCGCAGCGGCAATTTCATCACTGCTTGGC
>Ga0209232_1000416_pt1 | contig 26197 bp, 20 predicted proteins | sample ETNvirenome_2_60_FD_184066 | JGI IMG/M metagenome (GOLD analysis project Ga0209232, IMG submission 184066) | Marine viral communities from the Pacific Ocean - ETNP_2_60 (SPAdes) (version 2) | ecosystem: Environmental > Aquatic > Marine > Oceanic | place: Pacific Ocean | collected 2013-06-22
TAATGTAAATCTAAAACTAGAAGCAGTACAAGATTCTATAATGAGAATTGATACGGAACTGTTAGATTTAGAAATTGGAAATGAAGAACAAAGAGAACTAGGACCACTTAAATATTTAGCAGAAACGACTGGTAAAGAAATGGGTACTGTAGTTAATTGGTTCTTATTATTAATAGTATTTGTTTTTGATCCGTTAGCAATTGCATTGGTAGTTGCTGCTAATTTTGCATTTGCTCAAATAAAACCAAAAGAACCAAAAGTAAAAATGTCTGTACCAAAGGGAATGGAATTTAATAAACCATATCCAATTGAAGAAATGATAAAAAAGAATGAAGAAATTCTAGCAACACCGACAACCAAAATTGAAAAAGAAAAAGTAATACAGGTAGATAAGACAGGAGGACATAAAGTACTTGAAATAGAAAAAGAAGATATTTATCAAGAACAAAAACCTCAAGGAGCGACAATTGCAGGAGGAAGGATACCTAAACAACCTAAAAATTTATAATATGGCAAAGAAAAAACAAGTTACAAAATTTAAATCAAAAACTCGTCAAGGAAGACGTTACATGATCTGTAGAAACAGTATTGAAGATAAATCATATTGGGGATGGAAAATATTATCAAAACATCCAAGATGTAATGAATGGTCAGAAGTAGGAGCTGATGCAAATGCAGTATTATGTTACAAATGTGTTAACAAAACTGTAGGACCTCCAGAAATTAGAGGAGGTTATAAATCATCTGGTAGATTGCGTGGATGGCAATTTATGAAAGAATTTGTTGATAAAGAAGGTAATGTATTTCATAAAGGTGTTGAACAACCTAAACTAAAAGGAACGCTAAAACCAACAGAACCAAAACCAGAAAAGAAAAAACTTACTAAACGAGAAAAAGAATCATTACGTACAAAAGTACTTGAACAAATGAATATGGTAAGAGGTAATCTTAAAACAGCTAAATATAAAAAAGATATTCGAGCTGGAAATGTTAAAATGAGAAAGTTAGAACGTCAGTTAAAAAAGCTTTATTAAATTTGTTTTTACGAAAATAATTTATTATATTAAAGTATTATGAGTGATTTATATAACGAGCGACCAAATAGACCAAAACAACAAGAAGAATTAATTCAGACAACTCAAGAGGTATCACCATACCAAGAACTGAATGATATATTAGCTAATCAAATCGAATTAGATGATTCTGTTATTTATCTCAACGATGAAATAGAAAGTCATTCATTGTTTGATTTAATGATACGTGTTAGGCGTATATTAAAATATAGACAAACGGCTGCATATAAAGGAGATACAAATGCTCCAGTTAATTTAATGATTAATAGTCCAGGTGGTGATATTCATGAAATGATGGGAATTATTGATTACTTAAAATCATTAGATGTAAAAGTAAATACTATATGTAGAGGAAAAGCATTTTCTGCAGCATCTGTTATATTAACATGTGGTACGGGTTTAAGAATGGTTAGTAAAAATTCAACCATAATGTTTCACCAAGCTTCATCAATGATATCAGGTAAGTTAACAGACGTAACAGCAACCGTAGATTTTGTAAAACAAGTTGAACAAGATATATACGATTTATTAGCAGATAAAACAAAAAAAGATGCGTCATGGTGGAAAGACCAGATGCGAACAGATATGTATTTAACATCAGGCCAAGCATTAGACTTAGGCGTAGTAGACCAAATAATTTAAAAATATGATAACAGCAGAACAAATAGTACAAAATTGGGCAGACCTATTAGAGATTATTAATAAAAACTTTAAAGGCGAAAGAAAAGAAAAACTTCTAGCAATGTATACAGACCTAGAAGAAAGAATGTGTATGCAACCAGCATCTAGTATTGACCATTACCATAATGCCTTTGAAGGTGGATATGTAGATCATGTGTTACGAGTAATTAAATGTGCTCATGAGGTACATGCTTTATGGACTAAGATGGGAGCAGATATGTCTGGTTATACATATGAAGAATTAATCTTTACTGCATTAAATCATGATATTGGTAAAATGGGATTTCCTGGAAAAGGAAATGAAACATATATTCCTAATGATTCTGAGTGGCATAGAAAAAATATGGGAAGGATGTATAAGGTCAATCCTAACAACCAATTTACCCTTGTAAATGACCTATCTATTTGGTTATTACAACATTATGGTATAGAGATCACTTGGAATGAAATGTTAGGTATTAAGTTAACAGATGGATTATATGATGAACATAATAAACCTTATTTCATGTCAAGGACAGCTGATTCAAAACTAAAAACTAATTTAGGTTTTGTAATGCACCAAGCAGATTGTATGGCAGCAAGGATAGAATATGAAAAATGGGCAGCAGGAAAGTCAAAAGTAAAACCTGTATCATCAGTTAAAAAAACACCATATACTAAAAAAGCAAATTTTAAACAATTAGGAAGTATTGCAGCAAAAGGAGAAGCAGGTGCGGCAATGAAAATGTTTGATGATTTATTTGGAGATAACAAATGATAACAACAATAATAATATTAGCGGTAGCATTAACAATATCAGTATTTGTTAATATAAACCAATTAAGAAAACAAGAAGATCAATCAGATTATATTGAAGATTTAGAAACATCGAATCTAAATTATTACAATTATTTTGATGGATTGAAAACAAAAATTAATCAAGCCAACTCTGAAATAAGAAACGCAGATAGACAAGGAGCATTTGAAGCATCAGACGAAGTAGGCACATCTTTTAAACTTATCAAAGAAGTTATGGATGACCTAAATCGTGGAGTTAACTAATGAGCGCAGTAGACAATTTTTATAAATGGTTAGAGGCAGATAAGATTCGAATAGAAGAAGAATCTAAACTTCCAAAGAAAAAGAAACGAGGAAGAAAGCCTACCAAAAAACAATATTTTACATATATAACAGATGAGGCAATAGTTGCATATAACAATGAAGGTGACGAACTAAAACGTAATAAAGTTTACAGAGAACATATTCATTATGCGTTTGATAAGCTAGCTGAAAATATTATTCATACATTTAAATTTTATTATTTTGATGTACCTTATATAGATGTTAAATGCGAAACAGTTGCATTCTTAAATGAAAAAATTCATAAATATCAAAAAGGTAAAGGTAAAGCATTTTCATATTTTAGTATTGTAGCAAAAAATTATCTTATTATTGCAAATAATGCAAATTATGCAAAAATGAAAGCAAGAACAGATTTAACTGTAATAGATGATAGTAGAGATTTAAATGCAGAATCATCTTATTCTGATTACCAAGAAGGCCTTAAAGATTTTACAAATCAGTTTGTAGATTATTATACAACAAATTTAAGTAATATTTTTTCAAATAAACGAGATATAATTGTAGCTGATACATTATTAGAATTATTTCGAATTAGAGATAATATAGAAAACTTTAATAAAAAAGCTCTTTACATTCTTATACGAGAAAGAACAGGTCTTAAAACACAAAATATCACCAAAGTAGTTAATATAATGAAAAAACATTATGCTTCTATGTATGAAAATTATTCACATAGAGGGTATATTGGCACCCATAAATCATAGTTGTACATATTTATTTTAAAGGGAATAAACTATGCATGACGAGTTTGAGTTATTCAAAGGAACTACATTTTCAGATTTAATGAAAGATATCTATCATAATTCTAAAAAGAAAGATAGACAAATAAATACATTAATTCAAGAACTACAGCCATTAATTAAAAATATTAGTGATGCAACAATAATAGTTCCATTAATTAAAGAATATCTAGATGTATCAGTTAAAAACGATGAAGCATTAGTTAAATTAGCAGCTGTTGTACAAAGACTAGTAGGATCTGCAACTGCAGCCGGCGGAGATGAATTTGGAATGTCAGATGAAGAAAAACAAAGACTATTACAAACAGCTCAAGAAGAACTAGATGCAATTCATAAACAATCAGAAGAAATTGATTTAGGAGAATCTAAATGAGTCAAGCAGGCTTAACATGGGCATATGGAGAAGTTGTTGATATACAACATGCTTTTAAGAATACAACTGCATCTGAAGGAAAAAAGAAACAAGGTGGAGCTGGTGATGAAGCTATGGACAATGTCCGTGGTGAAGTAACAATACAATTACAAGGCAACCAGGCCGGTGCAGGTTCAGGACCAGGTAAACAAGTAACAGCATATCCAGCCGACATAAATACTACTCGTATACCGTTAGTCGGAGAGCATGTTGTATGTTTCCAAGGACCAGGTCCTGAAATGGGCGCAGCATCGCCTGATGCAAGTACTGGTAAGAAAGCGTCTGGAATGCAATATGATTTAGATTGGTATTATTTAGCACCAGTATCGTTAGGAGGAAGTATTCATACAAATTTGAATCCTGCGTCAAATTCAAAAAGCGTAAAAAGTCCAACCAGAGTATTACAAGATGGTAATAAGACTAATAAGGTAGATGCTTATGCAAATGCTGAAGCAGGTAATCCTACTACTTCAAATAAAAAGCAAGACGCAAAAGAAGGAGTTCCAGCTGAAGAACCACCTACTACAGATCAATTATCAAGTAAGATGATTGCAAAATTCCAAAAATTAGAAGAAGCTGTTATTCAATATAAACAAGCTATGGATGCTGGAGATACACGAAAAACAGAAGAAGGATTAAAAGATAGAGAAAATAAAATTGAAGAGTATAAAGAAAGATTAGTAAGGGAAGGATTTACTGGAGAGTTTAGGGAATCAGAAGAAAAATTTGGATATAATACTATAACAGGATATTTAGAATTATCAACATTAGCAGCTGATAATTATGATTTTAATAATCTACCAGTTGGAAAAGGAGGAACATATCAATCAGTTTTAGAACTACATGAATATGATAGAGGATATGAAAACAATAGTTTTTATACAAAAGAAGAATCAACTAAATTTGTAGAACAATTCAAAGAACCTACAGACAGGAAACCAGAGGTTGATCAAAACTATTCGCCTAATCCTAAAGATTCAAATCCTGCATCAGGACCTAATCCTAATACGTCAGATAATAAAACTAATCCTCCTCCAGGTAATGATTTTGTAGAACAAACAGAATTAAATAATTTACAACCATATGAAGGAGATATTTTAATTCAAGGTCGATTTGGAAATTCTATAAGATTTGGATCTACAGTTAATCCAAAAGAACCAGAAAGATATATTAAAATGCCATCATGGTCAGAAGGTCAAGCAGGTCCAGGAGCACCAATTAATATATTAAGAGCTGGACAAGCGCCATCTCAAAAAAATTCTAGAAATGAATATATCATTGAAGATATTAACGGAGATAAAGCATCAATCTATATGTGTTCAGGACAAAAAATTGCAGTTTCATTAGCACATAATCAATTTGATGCAATAGAACAACCATTTAGTAATTCATCAGATGAAGCTCATTATAGTTCAAATGGATATGCAATTCCTTCTAAAGATTGTAATGGTATTAGTGCACCAATATTTCCTGCAGAACCATTAGAACCAATTCCAGATGATGTAGAAGATTTAGAATTATTAGATGGTGAATATGAATATTTTGATACTGAAAGAGGATCACCGACTAGAGGAAGAGTTGTTGGTACAGATAGAATACGATTAATACAAGGACAGCCTGTATTAGAAAAAATGTGCGGCAAAGTGCTTACATTATTTAAAGCAGCCAAAGCAGATGGAGTAGAAATAAAATTAAATAGTAGCTTCAGAGGTCTTTGGCAAATCAATCATCCAAGAACAGGACAGAAATTAGCTTCAGGTCAAGTAAATTGTAGATATGCAAATGCAATCAATAAAAGTTGGAAAACAGAAGCTAATAAAAAAGATAGATCAAGTCCGTTATGGACAGCAAGTTCAACTAAATTTTCATGTTATGTAGCAATACCAGGTTATAGTAGACACCAAAGTGGTACTGCAATTGATTTAGATTATAAACGATATCTGGTAAATAAAGATGGTAGTCGATCAAAAACTAGTACTACTAATACAAAAGGAGTTTATGCATGGTTGGTAGCTAATTCATACAAATATGGATTTGTAAGAACAGTAACAACAGAAGAATGGCATTTTGAATACAATACTGCGCTTGCAAGTAAAGGACCGTTTTCAAAATTAAGAGCAGGTAAATCAAGTAACTCATGGCACGGATTAGATGCAGCATTTGAACAAGGAAGATTAGGACCTTGGCCAGGACAAAGTTAAATGGAAAAATAAATTATGGCAGAAAGTAAATCAAATAGTGGACATGTAGTAGATAGAACCGAAACTATATACGAAGGTGAAATATGGGGAATGGAAAATGTATACATTTTTCCAGGAGACATGAAACGAGATGTACGTGGAATATTATGGGTAATACCACCTACATCAACTGCGGCAATAGAATACGCAGATGATCCTGGATTTGTAGGACAACATTATGCATACGACTTGATCAAGCAGTCTATTCAAGAAGGACATATACCACAAGATGAATGGGTTATAGTTGTAGCAGCAAATCATAGATGGAGTTTAGAACAATGTTCATCTAATGCAAAAGATGTATTTAGAGAGCAGGGATTGAGTTATGCTAAACATATTGATTTATGTGGATGTTGTACAACACCAGATGGAAAACAATATTTAAATGCTGTATATGCCATTGGAGAAGGAGCTAATGCAATAGACTTTGGAGATCCGGAACTTACTAATGTAATAATGTCAGATCCAATATTATATCCTCCAATGAAAATTCCAGAAGATATAGCATCAAATATTACGTTGGCTATGAATCCAAATAATTATGATCCAACAACTCCTTCTGGAGAAGCAACCTTAAATGCATTTGAAGAACTTAAAGAAATATTACCTCCAGATAATATTGTAGAATCTAATCAAGATGCATTTAATACCGCTGCAATTGCTGCAGGTATATTAGCGTTAGTAAATTTTGCAGCCGATTTAATAGATATGTTTGGACCTCAAGGAGGAGATTTAGAAGATACGCCTGGACCATTAGATGAAGATTTAGAAGAAATAGGAGTAATGGATGACCCGGCCGGAACACCAGAATCAAAACAAAAAGATCAAGGTACACCGACGCCTTCTCCTGTAGCTGCTTGTGCAGATTATCAAAGCCCTCAAGTTATTATAACATCAGATAGATTAGTATTTAATGCACGACAAGATGCAATACTAATGTCTGCAGGAACATATATAGGAATATCAGCAACAGAAGCTGTAGGAATAGATGTTGGAGGTTCAGGTCATTTTACAGTAAATGCACCAGAAATTCATTTAGGTCTTGATTCTGTAGAACCGTTAATTCTTGGTCAACAAATGCATGATTGGTGTGTAGAATTAATTGATAAAATTCAAATGTTAACATATACAAATTCTGGAGGTCCTACAGGTCCTGCAATTAATGCCGCAATATTGGATACATTAAAGACAGATTTCGTTTGGGATTATATAAAAAGCGATCAGAATTATACTTTATAACAACCACCATAATTCTAGTATCTTCATATTTATATTAAAATAAATTGGAGAAAACTATGGATACAAAAAGTTTTGTAAAAATTTTACGAAAAGTTATTAGAGAAGAAGTTGGTAAAGCTGTTAAACAAGCTATCAACGAACAAAAGATTAACACTAATCAAGTTATTGAACACGGTATGAATCTGTCAGAAATTACAGAAAATCCTATGCCAAGGAGACCTATCGCAAGAAAAAAGAAATTTGCAAAAAATTCAATGTTAAATGATTTATTAAATGAAACAGCACAAACAGGAGATTTTGCTTCAATGATGCAAGGACCACCAGTTAGTATGATGGAAGATTATCCACAAATGGGTCCTACAAGAACATCATCAATGGTAAGGCCTAATCAGGTAATGACAGGTATTGATGGCGAAACTGTTCAAGCAAAAACACCAGAACTTCAAGCTGTTCAAAATGCATTAATGAAAGATTACAGTGGTGTCATTAAAGCAATAGATAAGAAAAATGGTAAAATGGGAACTAGATAGTGGCAGATAAATACTTCAAAAGCAAAAAAGAATCAGCTTACTTAAAAGGTGGCGGACGTCCAATATATCGTTATAATGTTAATGATATAGAAGATGATAAAGCTATTGGAGTAATGCTTCCTTTCAACGGTGCATCTGCTGGTGTAACATCAAAGCCAAATTTAGCATACGGAGAAGTATCAGGCTCGGATGCATCAAATGAATTAGCTGAAAAATTAGCTGGTAAGTTTCCATTATCATTTACAACAGAACAACAAGCGTTGACAAATCTTAAAAACCTATTATTAACATATCCAGGTGAAAGATATATGCAACCAAAGTTTGGAGTAAGAATAAAAGATAGAGTATTTGAACCAAATACGCCAGAACTAGTAATTTCATTAAATAAAGAAATACAAGATGCGATAAAATTTTGGTTGCCTTATATTATCATTAAAAATATTAATATAGATAATCGAGATGCAGATGATAATTTTACAAATTATTTATTTATTAAACTTACGTTTAGAGTAACTGAGCAAGGAGCAAATCAAGAAATAACATTAGTTAGTAATGGAGAAAGTACTACAACAGTTGAACCAGGAGCAATGGCATCATATTAAGGGAATAATTTATGGCAGATTTAGTTAAAAAGGATATAAAATATTTAAGTAGAGACTTTGGTGAGTTTAGACAAAATTTAGTTAATTTTGCAAAAAACTATTTTCCAAATACCTATAATGATTTTAATGAATCATCACCTGGAATGATGTTTATGGAAATGTCAGCATATATTGGTGATGTATTATCATATTATTCAGATAGTAATCTTAAAGAATCATTATTAGGATATGCAGAAGAAAGAGCAAATATAAATTCTATTGCAGCTGCATTAGGATATAAAACAAAAAATATGGTAGCATCATTAGTAGAATTAGATGTATATCAAACAGTACCAGCAACCGGAACAGGAGTTAATGCAAAACCAGATTGGAGATATGCATTAAATATAAATGCAGGAATGATAGCAAAGTCAAATACAGGGGTTGAATTTAGATCAGTAGATCCAGTAGATTTTGGAGCAACAGGTTCTGCAACCAATCCTAGAACAGTTACTGTATATCAAATTGATGAAGCAACTGGTACACCAACATACTTTTTGATTAAGAAAAAAGTTGCAGCTGTATCTGGTGCTGTAACACAAGAAGAATTTAGATTCCAAGAACCTAAAATATATGATAAAATAGTTCTTAAAGATACAGATATAATTGAAGTAATTGATATTATGGATGAACAAGGCAATAAATGGTACGAAGTTCCATATTTAGCACAAGATACTATACAAGAAGGTATAAGAAATACTCCAAATATAGATCCTGAATTATCAAGTTATAATTCAAGCGTACCTTATATCTTAAAATTAAGACGTACAGCTAAACGATTTGTATCAAGATTTAGAGCAAACAAACAATTAGAGATTCAATTTGGAGCAGGTATATCTGAGGAACATGATAGAGATCTAATACCTAATCCAGAAAACGTAGGTTTAGGGATTAAAGGATTAAATAGAGAAGTTGATATATCAATAGATCCTGCAAACTTTTTATATTCAAGTACATATGGACAAGCACCTTCGCAGACCACCTTAACCGTTCGTTATGCAAGAGGTAAAGGATTACAGGATAATGTACCAGCAAATTCAATACAAGAAGTTTCATTTGCATCATATGCAAACTCAATACAAAATTTAGATACAGCAATTCTGAATCAAGCAAAAGGATCTGTAGCTGTTAATAATCCATTACCTTCTAGAGGAGGAGCATCTGCAGAGTCAGTTGAAACGGTAAGGCAAAAAGCTTTAAGTGTTTTTGCTGCACAAAATAGAGCAGTTACAAAAGAAGATTATATTTTAAGATGTTATACAATGCCACCTAAATTTGGTCATGTAGCTAAAGCATATATTATCCAAGATGAACAAGTAGATTCAACAGATCCAGAAGCTAAAATTCCAAATCCATTGGCAATGAATATTTATGCAATGGGATATAATTCAACAAGACAGATAGTACCATTGAATCCTGCTATTAAACAAAATCTAAAAACATATATATCACAATTTAGATTGATGACAGATGCAATTAATATTAAAAACTGTTTTATAGTTAATTTAGGAGTTGAGTTTGAAATTATACCAAAACCAACATATAACGGGTCAGAAGTTGTATTAAGGTGTGTTGAAAAACTTAAAGAGTTGTTACATATTGATAATATGCAGATTAATTCACCAATTGTGATTTCTGATATTTATACAAAATTAGATAATGTAGATGGAGTTCAAACTGTATCCGATGTAGAAATAAAAAATCTATATGATATAAACTCTGGATATTCAGGAAATGTATATGATGTCAAAGCTGCAACATTAAATAACATAATTTATCCATCATTAGATCCATGTATATTTGAAATTAGATATCCTAATTCAGATATTAAAGGTAGAATTGTAGGAATATAAGGGACTAGAATATGCAATATCAAATATATGCCAATAGAGATACAACATTATATGAAAAATTTCCAAGTAAAAATACTGGAATTGATCAGATACTTGAACTAGTAAAAACAACTTCAGGATCTCGATTAGATAATTTATTTCAAATAGGAACATATAATAGTCGTATATTAATAGATTTTTCAGGTCCAGAGTTTACTGCATTATCTCAATCTATAGTTGATGGAAATATAGGAAGTACGCTTCGTAAATTTTATTTAAACATGAAAAGTATTTACGCAACTGATATGCCAATAGATTTTACATTGTATGCATATCCAGTTTCTGAATCATGGAATAATGGTAATGGAAATTATGCAGATATACCTGAAACACGTAACGGAGCTTCATGGTATTATTCTGATGATTATGATTCTGCGACAAGGTGGAATACAGGTTCTGCTGCTAGTGCTCATCAATTAGGAATACAAGAACCATTAGGAGGAGGTACTTGGATAACAGGTTCTGGATATGAAGGATCTCAGTCATTTGCATATGAAGCCGCAGATGTTAGAATGGATATTACTACCATTGTTGATAAATGGTTAGATGGAACTATATCAAATTATGGATTAATATTAAAACAATCATATCCAGCCGAATCAAGTAATAGCGATTCGATTAATATTAAATATTTTTCAAAAGATACTCATACAATATATGCACCAAAATTAGAAGTAGTTTGGAGAGATCATACTATAACAGATGCTACTTTAACTGAAGTTCATCAAACTAATAACGGAGGACCAGTAGTATTCTTTAAAAATATAGAAGAAAAATATTCTGAAGGAAGCAGAGTAACATTTCGAGTAGGAGCTAGACCAAAATATCCAACTAAAACATATACAACATCATCATTCTACTTAAATGAAACGCAAAGATTAAGTTATACAAGTTCTTATGCAGTATGTGACGCAAATACAGATGAGATCATATTAGATTATGATGATACATATACAAAATTAAGTGTTGATTCAAACGGAAGTTATTTTACTTATTGGATGAATTCATTAGCACCTGAAAGATATTATAAATTTAAAATCAGATCAAAATATGCAGACGGAACAATTAAATATTTTGATAATGGTTATTACTTTAAAGTGGTAAGATAAAATGGAAGATTATCAAGCACATAGTGTTGGAGCAAAATCTGCAGTAGATGTTCAGCAAGCTACCGACGATCATATATTAAAACGATTAAATAAAAAAGTTAATGGTTTAGATAGATTAATTGGACAAACTCCTACTATTCAAAATCAAGGAGATCTTATAAAACCAGATGGTACAATTGCTAGAGATAATGATGATATTAGATTAGTAGAACAACGACCGTTACGTACTCCTAGAGGTGTAATTGAATACAAAGAAGCTACTCCTAATGAAAATTTTCCAATCAAAATTCCATTACAATCTGTTAAATATGATATAGAATCATTTATGGAAGCTGTAGATACAAGTTTTAATAGTTATCTTAAAGGGTTTGAACAAATGGAATTACCTGAAGAAGTTGCAATAAACGTATTGGATAATCCATCTAAACCAGAAATCGAAGTTGAGACACATTTTGTTGATTCTAGAGACAATGAAGATCCAGATCAAGACAAAGCTGATCCACCGACTGCAACTGAGGAATTTGGTGATAAGTGGGAATTGAAAACAGAATTTAATTCTGCAGGAGATTTAACCGGCGTTGCTGGTACAATATTTGTTTTATGGAAAGGAATTAGATATAGATTTAATAACGGTCTTCCTCAAGGAGATTCTAATCAGATAGGCGGATCACCTGTACATCATTTTGACGGATCTGTCAATCCTCCACCTGTTAAAGGATTAACAAATACATTAGAAGGCAGAAATTTAGAAGTATTCATGAAAGATAGAGACATGACATATGGAGATATTGACATTGTACCAAAAGCTGAAATTACAGAAGCACCAGTTATTAATAGATTTATTATAAATGGCGAGTTAGATGATGTTGAATGGGGACCAGTTGAAAAAGATGGATGTCAATATAATAATGAAGAAATTGAACTTAATTTAGGAGATGGAAGAATACGTTATGAGAAAGGTGATTTAATCAGACCGGCCGGTTATGATGATGACAATGTAGACGAATATGATAAAGTATTTTTACCAGACTTATCACCTAGGTGGACAGAATATCATCCTGATGAAACAGAAAAGCCTGCAAAACGATCTCAAGTATATACTCCTACTGGAAACGAAGTTACAACTAAACAATGGGAAGGTGAGCTTATTCGTGGATATACTGGAGGTATAAAAGCTGGTTACTTTATGGTATGTCGAGGAGAAGTAAAAAAATATACTGGAGGTTTAGATTATTATGCAACAGCTAAAAAATTACCTGGAAGTACAAATCCAACCAATGCGGAAAATAATTACGATGAATATCATAATAGAACATATACTGCAATGGATTGGAATCAGATAAAATATCTAGGATATCCTGCAAATGCAAAAGTAACCAAAGTAAAATATTCACCAGATGCGAGAGTAAGAATAGGCCAGCATAGGGATCTTACTGGATGGACAGCTGAGCTTGAAGTTAATAAAAAATATCATGCAAATGCAAAAAGAAGTCATTCTCATGGTAGCTATAATTATCATGCTCATTATGCATCAGCACCTGGACATATTAAAGTATCACAATGGCTAGAAAATTCTTTAACGTCTATTTTTATTCCAAAAGGAATGAAAGTTAGGCTTAGAACAGGAATTGATGATCCTCCATTCTTTTCTGCTGGTAGAGAAAAATGGTATATAGGAGATGATTATACAATTAATTTTTCGAGTGGGGACAATGATGTCTTTGATACCATTGAAGTGTATGAACATAATGACGGTGTAAGAAGCTTAGATGCCGGAGGTGGAAAATTAAATCGAACCGATTATAAAGAATATATAGCTGAAGATGATTTTTATAGAAAACCACATTTGGCACCATATAATAAATTATTTGAAGGGTAAAAATGGCAATTGAGCAATATCTAAATAGTGAAAATATAAAAGCATCAAATAAACCAATTGATGCATTACAACTCACAGCTGATGATCAAGAAGTAATTGCAAGTGAAGTAGTTGAGATACGTAAATTTGATGATCCTGCGTTAGATGAAACAATAGAGTTACATGTTTATGATATGATGAGTAATTATATCACCAGTGAACATACAGCTGATCATTGGAAAGCATTTAATACTGAAGATAGTTTAGTTCAGTTTGATTTATATAAAAACTTTGATGAACTAGGAATCAAGCAAGGAACATATAAATTTGTCTTAAACTTTTTTAGACCTATTGTCGGTGATGATGCAAATCCATCATTATACATAAAAGAAATATCTGCAGATCGTACTGAATTAAAAGTATATATTGGCGATGAGAATATAAAACAAAAGAAAAAATCTATTAAAACATTGGATATATCTGATCTAACAACATCAGAACAATTATCTATGTTCCATACAAGAAGAAATGAGTTATGTGGTGATAATGGGTTTATGAACTTATTATTCTTGAATTTTGGTAGAAATAGATTAGCACAATTTGTAAATTATAGATGGTTAAGCGATTCTAGAGAATTATACATTAAATTGTATCAACCATTACAAGAAAATTACAAAGAAAAACAACGACTATGGATAGTTCAGCAAGTAAGACAACCATATACAGATAATGTAGTACTTTACAGAAAACCAGTCGAATCACCAACCAATGCAATGCGAGGTCCAAACTTTGAAATTGATGTTAAGTGGTCAAAAATTAATGAAACAAATTTTCAAAACTGGAACGAATTATTAGGTTCTGCAACAGCAACATCTCAACAAATAATTGATAAAATGTTTTCAGGTTCCTTGCAAGGAGTTGAATTAGGAATTGATTATTCCGGATTTCAAAATTTTGTACATTATTCGTCTGCAAAAGAAAGAGTTGCAAACTTTAAATATAAAATAGAATTACTTGAATATTATGATGCACAAATTAAAACATTAAATTCAGTATCAGAGTCTAATGAAGTAAATGCAAATAAAACTTTATATGAAAAATACAAAGACAATATTGTTGGAGGATTTGATGGATTTGAAAAATATCTTTATCAGTATAATACAGGAAGTATATATACAAATGCAACCTCAGGTTCAAATATTGGATTCGAAACATTTGTAGTTGAACCTTGGCCAAAAGAAGGATATGGTGTAACAACATCAGATAAACCATTTACGGCTAATCAATGGACATTATGCCATTCAACCTCATCTCAAGCTGAGGTATGGTATAACGCGTTAGAATCTTCTGCATCGTTATGGGATTTTCATAACGATCATGCATTAGTAAAAACAGTTCCAGAACATATTAGAGAAGATAATAATAATTCTGAATTTGAAACATTTGTACATATGATAGGACATCATTATGATATTATGTATTCATATGTTAAACATCAAACAGATATCTATAATAGAGATGAACATCATAGACATGGTATATCAAAAGATTTATTATATGAAACTGCAAAATCATTTGGATGGCATTTAGAAAATGGAAATCAACATGAACGTTTATTTGAATACTTATTAGGTACAAATGAGCTAGGATCATTTGGAAATATTAACGATAGAAGAATTGATGATAACTTAATATTATATGTTCCGTTTGATGAAGGTAGACCTGATTTTGCAAGACAAAATTTTATAGATTATGGTATAGTAAAAGGTCAAGCATTAGAAGCATATGACAAACCAATATTTGAAGAAGGCGCGCATGGATGGGGTGGAAAATTTAATGGAACTACAAATTATTTAAAATATAATAAAGCATATGATTTTAATAATGATGATTATGCAATTTCATTCTGGATTAAAGATGCAGACTTAACAAATGGCGATGGTGGTATAATAAATTATAATTCAGGTTCAGATGGCGCTGGATGGCAGATATTAGCTAATGCACCAGAAGGAACTATACAATGGAAACAATTTTATACTGGGTCTCATGGTACTCATTCATTTTCTATTCCTAGTTCTATAACAAAACAATTTTCATCATCTTATCTTGATCCAACATCATTAGAAGGAACATCGACAGGAGGTGTATCAAATGGATGGCATCACATAGTATTTAATGTTGATAGAACATTAAGTGGATCTGCATATGTTAATGGTACATTTATAGGAGGAACAGATATTGCAGTTAGTGCATCTCATGATATAGGTTCTGAGCAAACAGGAGATTATCCTAAACCAATTATAGGTGCAATAGATACTGATAATACTGGAACTCCTTATAGTAACTTTACTGGATCATTAGATGAAATAAGAGTTTATAACAGACTATTATCAGCCGAAGAAATAACAGATTTATATACAAATTATTCTCAATATATTACTCAATCATCTGCAGTATCATTTGCAACGCCAAAAGAAGATTTAACAAAACAAGTATGGAGAAGAGTAGTTAATAATTTACCTCACCTACTAAAAACAAAAGGAACATCTAGATCAGTAAAAGCTTTATTATCATGTTATGGTATTCCAGAATCTTTATTATCTATTAGAGAATATGGTGGACCTAAAATGCCAAAATCTCAACCAGCTGGAATATATGATCAATTCACATATGCATTACAAATACAATCTGGTTCATATGTAGAATTTACTCATGATCATTATAAAACAGATTTATATGATTGGGGATTCCAAAGAGAGTATTTATCTGCAGGAGATACAATACCTGATCAGACAAGAGAATGGAGATTCAAACCAGCAATAACAGCAAGTATGATAGTTTATACTGCAGGTCTTGTAGGTGCCACACCAGTGCCTATATCACATATTGCAATTGAATATACAGGTTCATATTCAGGTAGTGCAGATTATGGTAGAGTACATTATGTGCATGGACAAGCGGCTGGATCGACAACTCCAATGACAGCATCATCAGATTGGGTTCCATTATATGATGGTAATTTTTGGAACTTGAGATATTATTGGGAAGCGACCGGTTCTGACTCAGGAATATACAATATAGCTGCTAGTACTAATGTCACTTACCATGTACAAGTACAGCAAGCGTCAGATTATATTAAAGGAAAATTAATCCATTCAGCAAGTTTATCTATTACTCCAACATATAATGCACATAACAATGCATGGAGTACAGCAACAGGAGCAATAGCTGGATATCTAGGAGGCCAAACTGGGTCAACTGGTGGAAATACCTTCAAAGTAAATCAATACTTAAATCATGCAATTGGAAATGGATCAACATCAGGTGGTACACATGATCCTGCAGGATTAGGAACATTTACAGGTTCATTCCAAGAATATCGCGAATGGTTAGAAAATATAGGCCAAGATGCGTTTGATAAACATACATTGAATCCAAAATCATATGTATCATCAATTAGCGCAACATCATCATTTGATACATTGGTAAGACATTATACTTTTGGAACAAACCAAAAAGGATACGATCATTCAGCGACAATTTATATTTCATCATCACATCCAAATCAAGCTATTCAAGACTTTTCTGATCCAGTAAATGACGGAACAACTTCATGGGCAACTGCTAGTAATTTTCAAACACCATGGGATACTGTTAATAATGATCATTATGAACGAGTAGAAGAGACATATTATATTCATGGACCAAGTATTGGAGGAAAAAATTTAAAATCAGAAAAAATAAGAATTGAAGATAATAAATTAATTCATCCATTAGATAGAGAAACTAGAGGAGAAATAAGTCAATATGATACTGTATCAAATGATTCTGCTAAACTAGGAATATATTTCTCTCCTCAAGATATGATGAACAAAGACATCTTTAATCAAATAGGTAATGTTGCTCTAGATGATTTCTTTGGTTCTGCAGAAGATCAATACAAAGAATTATATCCAAAATTAAAAACATTTGCTCATAGATATTGGAGAAAATATGAAAATGATAATGATATAAATGCATATATAAGAGTATTTGCATTATTTGATTTTTCATTCTTTTCACAACTGAAACAATTAATTCCAGTTAGAACAAATGCAGATTTAGGGCTGATAGTTGAGCCAAGTGTGCTTGAAAGATCTAAAGTAATGGTAGAGGCAGAACCTTCAAGAGAAGAACTGCATTATGAGGATTTCATACCAGATCCATTCCCTGATCCAATTATGGACATATTACCATTAACAGCATCTGTAGATGCATTAGAACCTATGGAAGCTGAGCCAATGCATTATACTGCATCTATTCAAGATGTACCATCAATGGAAGGTGAGCCAATGCATTATACAGGTTCATTGAATTTTGATGTTCATGTAAGATCTGACTTGTCTGGTTCATTAACAAGATCTTTACTTGCAGTTACAACCGATGTTATTAATGGAACTAATTTAGGTGTATATAAAATAGCAACCGGATCAAATGATGGAGATGATTATACAGATCCAGGAATAGATTTATTTAGAATTGGATCAGGACATCCAGGAGCAACATATAGATATATAGGTGTAAAATATGATACATTGAATGGTGGTTGGATAACGCAATCAAGACATGAGTTAGAATGGTCGCCTACCGGATCTGTTATAATGGAACAACGTAAATCTCCAATGTATAGTAAAAAAGTATTTTATTATGGACCTGTAAATGCTGCATCACATCACTATAGATTAGATAGCTTTAATGGTTCAAGAATGTTAGATTCTAGAACAAGTTATAATCATACATCAGGTTCTGGATTTGAATCAGTAAATACTTCAGGAGTTGCATCTCAGCAAGCAGCATCAACTGCTAGATTTGAAGAAATAACTCATAATAACTGGACAGGCCAGGCTATGTTATTTGATTGTCAAGGACCGCAGCTATCTGCAACACATAATAGAGGAGGTACTAGAATCCGATTACAAGATGATATAATGCTTCCAAAATCTGATAACACAGGAAAGTTTAGTATATCAGTAGTATTGAAACCAGCTTCTGGATCAGGTACTGGAGATATTGCATTTCTTGGTAGAGGAGATGCAACAAATCCTGGATTCTGGATCAATGACCAAGGCGTTCTAGTTGCAAGATCTGAAGATGCAACTTATTGGAATACTTTAGGTACTTCTACTGCAGAATGGAACTCAAGAGCAAAAGATGGACAAGCTTGGCCAGTAACAAATGATGCCGCAAGAGATACAAATCACTTAGCATATACATATGATGGTACAGATCCAGAAAATGCAGTTATGAAGTTTTACTTAAACGGAAGACTGCAAAACACAGTTACCAAAGATGTAACTGGTGATGTAGGTTTAGGAAGATGGAGAATTAGACATATTGGTATGGGATATAAATCATCAGCAAATACATATGCATATTCAGGATCAATGGCACAGCTACAGATATTTGATGATTATTGTTTATCATCTCAAGAGGTTAAAACATTAAACAAATATCCAGATATGCAAGCAAATAGAGATTGGGGTGATGAAATAGGCAGAAAAGGTAGAGAGTTTATGACTAGAGCAAGACGAAGTAATGGATATGGTACATTTACTGATTTAGGTGAATTTGCAACTAGTCATTCATTACAACCTGCAGATTATAGAGATGATCCATTAGATTCATCATATTATGAAGGATCAAAAATAACAGCACCTGGAATAAATGAACCATCTCCAGACGATGTAAAAGGCGAAGAAGTAGTAAAAATAACATTAAGAAACAGATATAGTTTAGTATACAAAAAAGATTTACCAGCTGGAGGTAATTTAGATGTTAGATAAATGGTATACTTTTTAATGATAAACATATTTATTTAAAAATAAAAAGGGAAACACTATGGGATATTTAGATAATAGTTCAATCACAGTAGATGCTATCCTGACCAAGAAGGGAAGACAATTATTGGCAAGGGGTAGAGATGAATTCAAAATAACACAATACGCTTTAGCAGATGATGAAGTAGATTACGATTTATGGAATAATGATCATCCATTAGGAACTTCATTTTATGGAGTAGTAATTGAAAACATGCCGGTAATTGAAGCATTACCAGATGAAACTCAAATGATGAAATATAAACTTGTAACACTTCCATCTAGGTCAACTAGAATTCCAGTGATTTCCGTACAAAACAAGAATATTACATTATCAAGTGGTGGAACAGCTTCAATTAGACCATATACAAGAAACTTCAATAGAGGTAACCAAACATTTGGTTATACTGCAGTATTATCTGATTCAGATGCAGCTTATTTAAGAGTAACAAGAGGAACAGGTAGAGCAGGTAGAGGAGCTACAGTTCCTGCATTTATTGGTGATAATGAAGCAGCACAAACAGTAACTGTACAAGGATTGTCATTTGAAGTTATTGCAAAAGCTCAACCAGTAGAAGATAAGACAGCAACTATTACAGTTGTAGGTAATGAAACAGGTGGTAGCGTAACAATTAACTTAACAGTTGAAAAACAAGAATTAGAAACGACACCAGGAGTAGCTTTACAAGCTATGTAAGATTATAAATAAGGGATAAAATAATATGGCATCAATAAAAAGAAATAAGTCAGGATATAATGGTTCATCCATGGCTGCGTCAAGAGGAAGATTTGCAGGTAGGTTTAGATCGAGAGGTCCATTGCGTAACATGGCAAGACCAAGACCTAGACCAAGACCGGAATCACCAGTTCTCCAACAAGATACTGTTAGAGATATTGCGAACCAGGCTCGTATAAGAAATATTGAAATTGAAAGAAGAGCAAGACAAATTGCAAACCAATTAATTGCACAAAGAGAGCGTGCAAGATTAGCAGCAAGGAATGGAAGAATATTTACAGAGTTCGATCTTGATACTGATGTTATCCCTAATCAGCAAGAGGTTGTAACAAGAGGATTATTTCCACCTAACGTTGGTAATCAATTAGATTTCCATACATCTTCTTTATTATCTGCAACTCAAAAAAGATATTATTATGAAATTTGGAATGGAGATAATAGAACTGCAAATTCATCATATGATGCAACAGGTTCTGCATTGTTTAGTATTGCATATGGACATAGATTAGGTTCTGGTTCTGCAGATGAAGGTGGTCAGGTAAATGATACACCATCGAGAGCAATTTATTCTCAATACAGATTATTATGTTTAGAACCAGATGATACTAAATTTTCATTTAACGGAGTTGATTCAGATTCTATATATGTAGTAAACTTTAACCGTGCATTGATGAGAGAAAGATTAGATGAAGGTAATATAGAATTAAATTTATCTGCATTATCAGGATCAGTTTATGGAGCAACCGGAAATAACAATACACATACAGGTTCAAATGTAAAAGTATTAGAAGGTGGTGAAAATAATCCTGTAATGAGAATCATCGATGATTCTAAAATAACTTCTGCAATTTCAGTTAGAAGAGGTCATTTTGGAAGAAGATATAATATGGTTTCCGGTTCTATCGAGCAAGGAGTTTATAATTCAGTAACACCTTATCACTTTGGTTTATTATATCCAGATTTAGGAATTATAGTACTTAATGCAGATGTGTTAAATGTATCAGGAGGATTTAATACTGTAACAGGTTCAGAAATTGCAGGTGATAATGCATATAAATTATTTACATCAATATCGCATTCAGGAGCATATTTATCTGATGCATCTGGTGATAAATTAGGAATCCAATGTAGATCATCTGAAAAAGTAACATCAACTCATTATTTTGTTAGAGCAACAAATGCAGAATATAATTTTACAAATAATCCAACATTTGTTACTGGATCAAATGGTAGATTTGCTCAATCATCATTTATTGGTGATCCAAAAGTTTATATTACTACAGTAGGTATGTATAATGACAGAAGAGAATTATTAGCGGTTGCTAAATTAAGTAAGCCTTTATTGAAATCATTTACAAGAGAGGCATTAATTAAAGTAAAATTAGACTTCTAATAGATTCTAATCGTTATAATTCATCATATTTAAAGCTCTCTTATATTTATAAGTATAAGAGAGTTTTTACTATAAAGGGAATATAAATGGCTTCAAGAGCAGTAGTCTTCAGACCAATTAATAAAGATGATGTATCAATTACACCGTTTGAAGCAAATACAGTATTTAGAACAGATGAAACATCATATCTAACCGATGGATATGTAGTTCGACATGGAATACATAACGTACAGACTACTCCAATTAGTGCATCAAATCTAGATGCTGATAATGCAAGAAATCCAGACGGAACATATCAAACTCCTACTTGGAAAGCAATAGATCATTTATTTTATAGACCAGAAACAAAGAACGTTCCTGCACATACCATGGAACATTATAATCCAAGATATACAGAAAAGAATTTATTTTATTCATGTAGTGTAGTAGCAATACCGTATGTTAAACATGGAGAAAATATTAAAAAAACATCTGTGCATGTATCTTTTACTGGATCTGATAGTTATCAAAAAGTAGATTTATACGATGATAAATACGGAAATTTGCGTGACCATACAATAAATACTGGTAGTTTTATATCTCAATCAAAGTCTATTGCTTATTGGGGATTCAATGATGAGTTTCGTCATTTTGAATTAAACTTTGGTCGATTAGGTGTTGATACAAGAGGTAAAACATATAAACATATTCAGAATACCAATCGTATCAATAAGGATATTGTATCAACAGCACATTTAGTAAGATATGAACCAGGAATTGCGACATCTGGACAACGTCAAGCCAAAAACGAAGAAATTGTAACAAACGGAGATTTTGCAACAGCTGGGTCTCTTACTAATTCTAGTTATGCATTAGGATTTCATTCATCTGATTCTGGACTTTCAATTTCTTCTGGAGTTCTAAATTTAGTTAATGCATCTGGAGGAGGTTTTGACGGAAGAGCTTATTTTTCAAATGGTTCTGATGGAACATTATTGTTAGATAATGGAAAGACTTATAGGCTTACATATACTATAACAGAAAATGCATCAGGTGCAAGTTTCCATGTTTATGATGGAGATAGTTATAACTCAGTAGATAATAGTGTTGGTACTCATACATATAATTTTGTAGCAGATGATACAGATCCTATTGTTTTACGAAATGGTACTGATAACACTACTATTAAACTAGATAATGTGTCACTTAAAGAAACCTTTAATCCAGCATCAGGAATCGCAGCTGCATTTGATTCAGGTTCAAAAGCATATATAATTACTCCAAATAATAATAAGTTTAATTTTAGACAAGACCAAGACTTTGCAATATCATTTTGGTGTAAATTACCGCCAACCCAGGCAGATACAGGATCAACTGCATATCGTACATCTGGTTCAAATTGTATAATTACAAAACGAGGTGTTGAGCAAGAATTGGTAAGAGTAAATAGAAAATCTAATAGAAGAACATTTTATAAAAATACAAATATACATCGTACTAGATTTCCATATGATATAAGTGTTACAAATAAAAATCATCCAAAATATCCAGCCGGAAAAATATTGTTTAGTAGAAGTAATGGAATTGATACATTAGAAGTAACTTCAAGTACATGTGTTACATCATCTAATGATACTTGGTATCATGTAATGTGTAGTAAATCAGGATCAGATCTTGCAATGTTTGTTAACGGCGTATGGGAAAGTGGAGTTACAGATAAATTCCATACAGAAGATAATAATTTAATGAATCCATCACATTTGATATTTGGAGCATTAGATGAAGATTGTAATGGAGCATTATCAGGAAGTATTGATGAAATTCGAATTTTCAATACATATTTACATTCCGCATCTGCATTATCTTTAGCAAATAATCATTGGATGAGTAGTAGTGCATATCAAACAAATGTAGCAGGTAATGTATTTTATAGATCAGGACAAATAGTAGTATCATCACCATTACCAAAATATCATTATGCATTACAAGAAGGTTTTGATATAGAACATAAATCGTCTAGAACTATTTATGAAAATGAAGTACTATGTAAAGTTCCAATGGGAGAATGTAATGTTAGTATGAATCCAACATTACGTAAACCAAAAAGCGAATTGATACAAAATCAATTCACTAGTAGTGCCTGGAAACCATATATAACAACTATCGGATTGTATGATGACAATGCGCAGTTATTAGCTGTAGCAAAGTTAGCTAGACCAGTACAAAAACGAGATGATGTTGATATGAATTTCCTAATTAAATGGGACTACTAAATATTTATATTAAATAGGTTAACATAAAGGAGTCACGCGATGGCAGTAAAAGATAATATGGTAAAAAGTCCGCCAAAAGGTAACGTTAGATTTTCAATTTCACTTTCTCCAGAACAAAAGAAAGCAAAGACTCAAATTCTAAAACATCCTTATAATTTTATAGTAGGAAAAGCAGGTAGTGGTAAAACATTATTAGCAGTACAAGTAGCATTAGATCAGTTTTTCAAAAAACAATTTAATAAAATAATTATTACAAGACCAACTATTTCTACAGAAGATAACGGATTCTTACCAGGATCAGAAAAAGAAAAAATGGAACCATGGTTGGTTCCTATTAGGTCTAATATGAGAAAGGTTTATAATAAACCACCTATATTAGAAAAAATGGAAAAATCAGAACAAATTGAATTAGTATCATTAGCTCACTTTAGAGGTAGAACATTTGATAATTCAGTTGTTATTGTAGATGAATTCCAAAATTTAACAAGATCACAATTGGCGATGGCAATTGGAAGATTAGGTAAAGATTCAAAAATGTTGTTTTGTGGAGATTCTTACCAAATTGATCTAAAAGATAAAAATTATTCAGCTTACCACGATATGGCAAAGCTAACAAATTCAGAATATGTATTTAAATGTGTATTAGAAGATTCTCATAGACATAGTGCAATAGATGATTTGTTAGAATTATTAAACGGTTATCATTAATATGGCTTGGAGAAGTAAAAGTAAATTGCGTAGAAATGCAATTAAACATGGTTATAGATCTGGATTTGAACATAAAGTTTCAGATCAACTAAAAGAAAACAAAATTAAATTTGAATATGAAACAACAGTAATACCATATATCAAACCTGAAACTAAACATACTTATACAATTGATTTCACATTACCAAATGGAATATTGGTTGAAACAAAAGGTAGGTGGGTTGCAGAAGATAGAAAGAAACATTTGCTTATTAAAAAACAACATCCAGAATTAGATATAAGAATAGTATTTATGTCTGGAAAAACAAAAATAAGAAAAGGATCAAAAACTACATATGGTGATTGGTGTGATAAACATGGTATTCCATGGGCAGAAAAACAAATTCCATCTGAATGGTTTTCTGAATAAAATTTGGTTATTTGAAAAGTTTTCTATATATTAGTATACATGACGAATTTTAAATTACTAACATTAATAGAATCTGTACTTGGTAAAGGTAGATCTACTAATAAAGGCAATGTAGCTTTTCACTGTCCTTTTTGTCATCATAACAAAAAGAAGTTAGAAGTTAATATGATTTCTCAACATTGGCATTGTTGGGTTTGTAACGCTGCAGGTCGTAAAATAATTACATTGTTTAAAAAGTTAAATGTAGAAAGATTTAAAATATCTAAGTTATTTGAATATATTGAAGAAACAGAATATAGGCCTAAAATAACCACTACAAATACAAAAGCAGTAGAACTACCAGCCGAATTTAAGCCATTATGGAAAATAAATACATTATCTCCAGAATATAGAAATGCAGTTTATTATCTTAAAAAACGAGGAATAACAATTCATGATATTCTTAAATATAGAATAGGATATTGTGAATCAGGACCATATTCAGGAAAAGTTATTATTCCCAGTTATGATGCAAATGGTGTATTAAATTATTTTGTTGGTAGAGCTTATTATGAAGATGATAATTTTAAACATAAGAATCCACAAGTATCAAAAGATATTGTAGGATTTGAATTACATATTAATTGGAATTATCCGGTATGTTTAGTTGAAGGAGCATTTGATGCGATTGCAATAAGAAGAAATGCAATACCGTTATTTGGAAAAACAATACCTGATCAACTTAAACATAGAATTATTGAAAATAATGTAAAAGTAATTTATATATGTCTTGATCAAGATGCAAGAAAACAAGCTATTGAAACAGCCGAATATTTTATGGCAAACGGTGTAGATGTATATTTTGTAGACTTAAAAGAAAAAGATCCAAGTGAAGTAGGTTTTGGAAAAATTAATAATATACTAGCAAAAACAGAAAAACTTACTTCTGAATGGCTAATTGAACAAAGGATACTAGGAATATGATAAATAAGATATATCACATAGCAGATGTACATATTAGAAATGTTAAACGACATAAAGAATATAGACAAGTATTTAAACGTTTATATTCATATATAAAAAAGACAAAACAAGAAAATGATATTATATATGTAGCTGGAGACATTGTACATGCAAAAACAGATATGTCACCAGAATTAATTGATTTAACATCTGAATTCTTTTCTAATTTATCAGATTTATTACCTACTATAGTAATTTTAGGAAATCATGATTGTAACCTAAATAATAATTATAGACTTGACGCCTTAAGTCCTATTGTTAAAGCCATCAATCATAAGAACTTACACTATCTTAAAGACAACGGT
>Ga0209232_1000417_pt1 | contig 26184 bp, 29 predicted proteins | sample ETNvirenome_2_60_FD_184066 | JGI IMG/M metagenome (GOLD analysis project Ga0209232, IMG submission 184066) | Marine viral communities from the Pacific Ocean - ETNP_2_60 (SPAdes) (version 2) | ecosystem: Environmental > Aquatic > Marine > Oceanic | place: Pacific Ocean | collected 2013-06-22
TTCTTGATCTTCTACTGGTCTAGCTGATATACACTCAACTGTTGTAACAATCCAAGATGGTAACTTTCTAATAAAGTTATTTTCGTCTAAATCAATATGAACTACCCTATCAGGGTCAAGTAATTTTTGATTAAATTTCTTTTCATATTCTCTTTTTACATTTAATAAATCACAGTCTTGTTCTATATAAACAAAATCTGTTTTTTTATCGTAATAAGAAAATTCAGAAATTTGAGCAAATCCCATATTTAGTTCTTTAACTAATTTAGAGGGCATCTCTAACCAGCCATGAGCAGGGTCAGAATAAAATTTAAAGATGTGATCTTCAGGGTTTGAGTAAGGATTCATTGTTTTAATTAGTATTCACATTCAAGGATTTTTCTAAGCATTACTTCATCATCTAAAGCAACTGCTCTCTGGATTTTTATATCTTCCATATACATATATGGACTAATACAATATTCATTCATTATCGACTGAAAAATTAACCCATTCATGGGTTTAGATCGGTTACTCATTTGTAAGATTTAGTAAACTAAGTAAACAATAACAGATAATAGGAATCACTGCAATAAAAAAGAGACTTATTTTTTTAAGTCTCTTTCATACTCTTTTTTTAACCTTTCATATTCTTCTTTTGAAATATCGACTATTTTATAATCAAAATTAAAAGGTTGTATTTTATATAATTTATATTTTTTCATTTAATCTCCAAAATAAAAGCAATTAACAAACCAGTTCAACGCCTTTTCTTGATTCTCTGTTAATTCAAAATCTGTCCAAGGTGTTCCCCAGTCTTGAAACTGTAACTTAATATTTTCGGCTTGCTTATATTGGTCGAGATCTCCAATAACTCTCAAAGCTGGCCCGCCCCATGTTAAAAGGATTTTAAATTCTTCAATTTCTAATTCATCATAATTAGTTGACCAACCTGAACGAAATTCAACAGATAAAGCACTATTTAAAATACTTTCTTTTATTTGTTCAATTTCTTCTTCTTCTTCACTTGATGTCACATTTAAAGATTCTAAAAAAGTAATTTTTTCAAAGTCTTCAACGATACTTTCAATATGCCCTTGAGCATTTTGTAAAGCATGATTTGGTTTTGTTGTTGTTGTCACAATAAAATTTGTAAGGTTTCATTTATTAGTATATCAATTAATAATATATATGTCCATTAATTCCATTCATTATTGCCATTCATTACTGCCATTCATTATTGATGATCAATTAATTAAATTATTTATTTATTTTTTATTTTAAAAATTTTAAAAATTTTATTTTTTTAAAAAAAAATTTCAAAAAATTTAAAAAAAATTTATCAAAAAAAAATCTCCAGAAATAAAAATTAATTTAATTCTGGAGTTTTATTATAACTTATTTTTTAATAAGTTTCTTCGGCATCTGGTAACGTCTTAAGTGTGAAGTATCCACATTCTTTCTTTAATGACTCAACAGTATCTGAATCATCATAGTCTTCGTTTTGGAACTCTACAGCTTCGTAACCTTTATCTTCTACAAAATCAACTAATTGTTTTTGTGGAATTGTTGCGGCAATCATTCCAGTATGGCCGCACTCGTTAGCAATTAATAATACGTTTAGCATTGTTTTAATAATGATTAATAGTGTTTTTTAAAAAGATATATATGAGGATTGTTAGACATCCCCATATTATGAAAGTAGTCATTTTGTATCTTTCCTCGCTAACTTACGAAAGTAAGAAGAGAGGTTTACTTCCCCCTCTTCTTCTAAACATTTAACAACAATTTTACTATGTAATTCTGCTGGTAAAGTTACTTTAACTTGTAGCTGTTTAGTTGTTTTCATTACTTCTTAACCTCACTTGTTGTACTGATGTTTTTAACAAAATAACTAGCAAGTTCTTCTTTTTCTGAATCCTTGAGCTTGTTTATTTGTTCTACTGAATTTTTAAATAATTGCTTTAAGAATCTTTTTTTAGCTTCGCTATATTCAAAATTCATATTTAAAACATTTTTTAAAATTTCAGCTTGCATAATTTCAGAATCAATAATTATATTGAGTTCATTAGATCCGTCAGAAATTTTAACGTAAGAATTATAAGAATCTATAGAGACTCTTACATTCTTCTTATTAGTATCGAGAGTTTGTAATGTCTCGACTGGGAACAAATTAATTGAGTTCATTTGTAAGATTTGAGTTAGTTTTTGTTTTTATACAGTTATGTATTTCTAAAATGTTTATTTGTTGTTAGTCCAGAAGTCGAAACCAAAGAACCAGAAGAAACAATTAAAAATAATGTAAGATACATAACTAATAATTAGTTTACTACATATACACACAAAAAGAAACCCAAAGACACAAAAATATTTCTTAAGTATAAAATTTTTATTTACTTATACTCCTATGGACTCCAAGAAACTTTTATAACCTGTATGTCCTTTCTATGGACCTCTAAGCACTATTAAATACCTTAAGGTACTTTTATATACCTTAGGTGATAGGGGAGGACTTCAAGTCCAAATTTTTTTTATATGTGGACGGGGGAACTTAAATATATTCTGGTTAATTTTTTGGTTCTACTCTTATAGAAAGTTCAGGAGCTTGAATGTTAACGGTTTCAACAGATTCACCTATTACTTTGCCGAGGGAGTCTAAGATTTGAGCTGCTGTTTGGAGTTGACCTTTTTTAACAGCTTTATTGAATAATCTTATTCTCATAGCTTGAAGTCTGGGTAGAAGGTTTTCTCTATCTTTTTCCCAATCTTCGTTATTCCAAACTTTTACTCTATTCCAATCTTCCCAGCCAGTAGTTTCTGAGACACCTTCTATTGAGGAGTGTTCTAGAACTAATTGACGAGTAGTTTTACCTTCAAGTTGACGAGCATATAATCTTTGAGAGCGTTTTAGGACATCAGAGAAAGCAGAGCGTCCTTTCTTTTTAACAGGTTGAGCTATTGGGTTATTATTAAAGTTTTCTGGGAAAGTAGAAGAAGCCACGGACTTACTTGCGAGGTGTATTTAATGAAATAATAACCTAAAAGTGAAGGAATAGGCTATAAATAGGGGGTATTAGTTGAATTATCTGTTATTTTTGAGTGTATGGCGGTAAAAAACAAACCAGAAATCAATTTAAGGTATGCCCAGGGGGAAGTATTTAATTGTGATAAAAGATTTAGGGTGTTGGTTGCAGGGCGAAGGTTTGGAAAGTCGTATCTTTCTTGTATCGAATTGCTTAGAGGAGCTATTAATCGACCTGGCGAGGTTTATTTCTATTGTGCTCCTACTTATAGGATGGCAAAGGATATTGCGTGGAAAGAGTTAAAGAAGTTAGTACCTAAAGTTTGGGTTCAGAGTAAGAATGAGACTGATTTAAGGTTGGAATTGATTAATGGATCGACTATTGAGTTGAAGGGTACAGAAAATGCGATGGCATTGAGGGGAAGAAGTCTTGCTGGAGTTGTTTTGGATGAGGCAGCATTTATGGATAGAGATGTCTGGGCTGAAGTTATAAGACCTGCATTAGCCGACAAACAAGGTTGGGCTTTATTTATTAGTACGCCTGATGGTACTGCCAGTTGGTTTTATGATATGTGGTGTTATTGCGGAGAACAAGAGTGGAAAGATTGGCAAAGGTGGAGTTTTACTACGATTGAGGGAGGTAATGTAGCAGCAGAAGAAGTTGAAGCAGCTAGAAGTCAATTAGATGCGAGAACATTTAGACAGGAATTTGAGGCTAGTTTTGAGAATCTTACTGGATTAGTTGCTGTTAGTTTCAGTGATGACAATATTGATAAGACTGTAGAAGATTTACATATGATGCCATTGTTATTGGGATTGGATTTTAACGTTGACCCTATGGCTGGAATCTGTGCGTATAAGCATGATAATAATTTATATGTGTTTGATGAGATCATGTTGACGGGTGGAGCTACCACTTGGGATTTTGCAGAGGAGGTTGTTAGAAGATATGGGGTAGATCGAAGAGTAATTGCTTGTCCTGATCCTACTGGTAGTGCAAGAAAAACAAGTGGAGTTGGTGTTACTGACCATACTATTTTAAGAAGAAATGGTTTTACTGTTTTAAGTCCGAAAGCTCCCTGGAAGATTAGAGACAAGATTACTGCTGTTAATACTGCTTTATTGGATGCAAATGGAGATCAGAGAACATTTATACATCCAAAATGTAAAGAGTTAATAAAATCATTAAGAACACTTACATATGCCCCCAATACAGGTTTACCTAATAAAAATCTGGGTGTAGACCATGCTTTTGATGCTTTTGGTTATTTATGTTTACAACAATTTAACCTTGCAAAACCAGAGACATTAGGCCAAACTTCGTTTAGAATATACTAAGAGTTACTTTTTTATTATGCCTGGACATTATGGTGCAATGAAACCAAAAGGTAAGAAAAAGAAAAAGAAAGGAACTAAAAAAAAGAGGTGTAGCTGTGCGTAAGAAAAAAGGGCTATATGCCAATATCCACGCAAAAAAGAAGCGTATTAAAGCTGGTAGTGGTGAAAAAATGAGAAAAGTAGGTAGTAAAGGAGCACCAACCTCTGCTGCTTTTAAACAGGCTGCTAAAACAGCTAAAAAAAGGAAAAAATAAACGTGGCTAAAAAAGGTGTCAGTTTATCAGTAGGACGAGGCGAAAAATCTCGTAAAGGAGGTTTGACGGCAAAAGGTCGTGCGAAATACAATCGCAGTACTGGAAGCAAGTTAAAAGCACCTGTTACGAAAAAGAAAAACCTTACTCCAAAAGAAAAAGCTAGAAAAAAATCATTTTGTGCGAGAATGAGTGGAGTTAAAGGACCTATGAAAGATAGTAAAGGCCGACCAACTAGAAAAGCGTTAGCATTAAAGAGATGGAGATGTTGAAATGACTTACGCTTTACCAGGAATGTTTAAGACCAGTGTTACTGCCACATCCTATATGGGTGGTAGTGATAGTCCTTTTACTCGTAATCGTGCAGTATTAGACATGATTAAGGGTTGGGAAATAATGAAAGCTGTTAGTGAGGGTACAGAATATTTAAGAGAAAATAGCGAAGCGTTTTTACCTTTAGAACCAAGAGAAGATTATGATGCTTACCTTGCCAGAGTAAACAGAGCAGTATTTAGTCCTTTTACACAAAGATTAATAAGAGCAGCTACAGGTCTTGTATTAAGAAAACCTATAACACTTATAGGAGATCCTTATTGGACTGAGATGTTTAAAATGGATGTTGATGGTTGTAAGTCTGATTTAGATGAATATGCAAGAAGATTGTTAATGTGTTCATTAACTTATGGTCAAAGTCATATTCTTGTTGATTACCCTGCACCTTCTGGTGCTATGAGTTTAGCTGAAGAGAGACAGCAAAACCGTAGACCTTATTGGATTGAAGTAGATCCTACAAATATCTATGGTTGGAGATTAGATAGAGAATCTAATTATGGAAATTTAATACAAGTAAGAATTGCAGAAAAAGCAGTATTACCTGATGGTGATTTTGGTGAAAAGATATATGACCAGATGAGAGTAATAGAACCTGGAAAATATCGTGTTTTTAGAAAAAAAGAAACAGTAGAAGATATGTATGAAGAAAATGATGGTGCGTATTCAGGTAATATGTCTAGTCCAGCAGGTGCAAAAGATTTTGAATTAGCAGAATCTGGTGAATTTTCTTTAGGTGAAATACCTTTAGTTACGATTTATTCAGGCAAAGTAGATAATATGGCAAGTAAACCACCTTTACTAGATATTGCATATTTAAATCTTGCACATTTTCAAAGACAGGCTGATTTAATACATAGTTTGCACGTTGCATCTCAACCGATGCTGGTAATGGAAGGATATGATGATCAGACTAAAGATTTAGCTATATCTGTTAATTATGCAATGGCTACACAGCCAGGTAACAAAGTTTATTATGTAGAACCAGCTTCTAGTGCTTTTGATGCACAATCTGCTGAAATTAAAGAATTGCAAATGCAAATGGCTACTTTAGGTATCAGTACGCTATCACAACAGAAATTTGTAGCAGAAAGTGCTGATGCTAGAAGACTAGATCGTGTTGATACAAACTCTATGTTGTCTATGGTTTCTATGGAGTTAGAGCAGAAATTACAGAAAGCATTTAATTTATCTGCACAGTATGTAGGAATTGAACCGCCTGAAGTAAAGATTAGTAGAGACTTTGATATTGAAAGATTAATTGGTCAGGATGTAACAGCATTAACAGCTTTATTCGATCAACAGGTTATTGATAGAGAAGAATTTAGACAGATTCTTGTACAAGGAGAAGTATTACCTGCTGCAAATGAAGAAAAAGAACAGACAGAAGATGTTAAAGAAGAGCCAAAACGTGAAGGTGCAACATCAGAGCAAGTTGATAAATTAATTAACGCTTTGATAAAAGATGGCAACTAAAGAAGATTTAAGTTTAGCTCAAGTTACAGCGTTAGTTCGCTTAAAAAATAAAATTGATTCGATGCCAAAACCTATTGATGGTAGGAATGGCAAGCCTGGAACTCAAGGCCCGACAGGACCTAAAGGTGATAAAGGTGTTCAGGGATCTAAAGGTGAACAGGGAGTTAAAGGTAATAAAGGTGAACAAGGTAAAGAAGGTCAAAGAGGACCTGAAGGACCTAAAGGAATAAAAGGAGATCCTGGTAATAAAATTATTAGTGGATCAAAACAACCAGAACCTACACAAGGAGATGAAGGTGATTTTTATGTACAGAAGAAACCATTAGTATTTTATGGACCGAAACGATTAGAAAACTGGGGAGATGGAATACCTTTATCAAAAGAACCTAAAGATGATAAAGATAGTTCTTTAACATTAGCTGGAATTTTACCTCAAGGAGATACAGGATCTGGCAGTGCAACTGTAGCAGTAGGAACTACAACCACAGGAAATGCTGGAACAAGTGCAAGTGTTACAAATACAGGAACAAGTAGTGCTGCTGTTTTTAACTTTACAATTCCTAGAGGAACTAATGGTACAAATGGAACTAATGGTACAGATGGTAGTGATGGAAGTGATGGTGCAACAGGTGCTACTGGAGCAGCAGGTAATGCAGCGACAATAGCGATAGGAAGTGTAAGTACAGGAGCAGCAGGTTCTAGTGCTTCTGTTACTAATGTAGGGACATCAAATGCTGCTGTCTTAACATTTAGTATCCCAAGAGGTAATGCTGGAAGTGACGCAACTGTTACTGCTGGTAGTGGAATATCTGTATCAAGTGGAGAAGTTTCGATTGCAACTAATGCGGTTATAGACGGGGGAAGTTTTTAGTATTACAATGATATTAAAGTAATTCATTTTATGTCTAAACATCTCGACTACGTTGAACAAGCTGATGGAACGTTTAAGTGGCAATTAGCAGAAATCCCTGCAATTAAAAGTACTCCAACAGAAACTAAAACAGTAAAAAAAGAAACAAAGAAACCTGTTTCTAAGAAAAAATCTGAAAGCATTTTATCTGACTAAATTATGGCAATCGAAGAAAAAGTAGTTCAGTCTGAGTCTGTGACTCCTGCTGATCAGTCTGTGACTGAAACTCCTTCACAAACACAAACACCAGAACTAACTGCACCTAATCTTGATTCTGTTAAAACACAGTATGAAGAACAGATTGCATCTTTAAAAAAACAAATAGCTGAAGGTGAAGAAAAATTTAAAGGTGCAAAATCTAAATTAGATGAAGTTTATCAAAAAAAAGAAACACAACGTAAACAAGAGTTAGAAGATCAAGGACAATATAAAACTCTTTGGGAAGAAGCTAATAAAACAGCACAGGAAAAAGAACAAAAGATTAGTACATTAGCTCAACAATTAGAAGATATGAAAACTTCTAATGAAGTAGCTTCTACAAGAACAAAAGCATTAGCAGCTATTAGTAATTTAGGTGCTATAAATGCAGAACAAACTTTATCATTATTACAAGGAAAACTACAAAAAAATTCTGATGGAAAAGTAGTTGTATTAAATGGTGGTGTAGAACAAGATCTTAATACCTATCTTACAAGTCTTAAAAATCCTGGTAGTGGTTGGGAACATCATTTCAATCCAAGTAATAAATCAGGAATGGGAGCGAAGCCAAGTCCTGTGGCAAATGTGTCAGGAGGATCAGATAATCCTTGGAAGAGTGGAAATTTGACGCAACAGCTTATAATGGAGAGTGAGAACCCTGAACTCTCAGCCGTGCTGAAGAGGGAAGCTCAATCTTAAATAGTTAATTTCTGTGAAATTAATTCCTTAGTCTGTGGCTAGGGTATCGCAAAACTTAAAAAGGTAAATCTGAATGGCTGCTCCGTTTCAGAATTATACTGGCGGTGTCCTACTAGCGGACATCGTTAAGAGAAATAATTTCAGCACATACGTTTCCGAAGCAATTAAAGAACGTAGTGCATTTGTTAAATCTGGTGCTATTACTCGTAATTCATTAATGGATGCAAGTGAAGGTGGTACTAGAATCCAAGTTCCTGAGTTTAACCCAATTGCTCCAACAGAAGAAATTCTTACTGGTGCTGCAAACTGGGGTACTTCTGGTGCTGGTTATTTAACACCACAAAAAATTGGTACAGCAACACAGATTGCAACCATCTGTCATAGAGCATTTTCATATGCTGTAGACGATATTGCTATTTTGGCTGCTGGTGAAGATCCTATGGGTCATATCAGAAACCAATTAGCTGATGCTATCAACAAATTAAACAACGCTAGATTATTTTCACATTTAGCTGGTTTATTTGGTACTGCACTTGGATCTAACAAGTTAGACGTAGCAAAAGGTGCTTCTGGTACTGCTCTAGAGGCTAACTTCTTAACAGCTTCAACTATTGCAAGAGCAAGAAACTTGCTTGGAGAACGTGGTGATGACTTAGACATCCTTATCGTTCATCCATCAGTTGCTTACTACTTGTATCAAGTTGGATTGTTAACTTTCTCTACTTCTGCTTTATCTACTGGAACAGGTATCCAGTGGGGTGGCGGTGGTGTTGGTGTCAGTGCAAGATCCATCGGTGAATTTGCTGGTTGCCAAGTTGTAGTTGACTCTGCTGTTAACACAGTTGCACCTTCTAGTACATCTGGTCATCAGGTAGAGTTCTTCTGCTACTTAACAACAGCAGGTACAATTCTTGAAGGTCAGCAACAGGCACTAAGAATCGAAGCTGAAAGAAACATTCTTTCTAAGCAAGATGTTATGTCTGTTGATTATCACACTGCGTATCATGTTATGGGTACTAAGTGGAATGATGCTGCTGACAACCCAACTAATGCGAACTTAGCGACAGCTAACAAGTGGGCAATCACATATGATGCTGACTTAATTCCATTGGTTCAGTTAACAGTTAACTCTCCTCTTGATACTTCAACTTATTAATTGTATTATTAAGTTGCAAAGCAAAGCTACTAAAACCTCATCAATTATTGGTGGGGTTTTTTCTTTACGCTACAATAAAACTAAATTACTTTTTGGATCGTGGCAGCAACTATAGACGCTACATTATCAGGAACTTCAGCTAATAGTTACGTTACATTGGCTCAAGCTAATACATATTTTGAAACTGTACCTGATTCTACGACTTGGACAAATAAAACAGACGATCAAAAAAATAGAGCATTAATAGCAGCAACTAGAGAAATAGATAACTTAGTTTTTTATGGTGATAGATGTGATAATGGTCAGGCTTTAAAGTTTCCTAGAAATAACTATGAAGTAGATGATGTTGTGCTTGCTTGTACAGCAGTCCCAAATAATATTAAATACGCACAATATGAATTAGCTAGGGCATTAGCAAATGATACTGATGCAATTACTGGAAATACAGGTACAGCAGGTGTTCCTTCTGAAGTTGAGTTAGGTGATTTAAAGGTTAAATATAATGAAAAATCACAAAGTACAGGAACAGTAAATAATGTATTTGATGTTTACCCCTGGATACAAAGTTACCTTGGAGCATATTGTTCTGGTGGTAGTGGCAGCTATCAAGTAAGAGTGATGAGAGGATAATATGGCAGCAATAGATAATATTTTTAAGAGTATTCCGACACAAGTTTTATCACAATTTGGTCAGGATATAACCTATATAAAAACAACAACACCTCGTACATATAATCCTACAAGTGGTGCTGTTACAGGATCTGATACAAACGTAACTGTGAAAGGAATAATATCAGTTGTTAATTCAAGTCAAGAAGAAGGAGTGTATCAGGGAACAAGTGTAAAGATATTAATTGGTGCAGAAGAACTAGGTAACTATTATCCTACACAAGCAGATCGTATTCAATATACTAGAGCAGGTTCTACTGTAGAGGGTAAGATAACATCAGTTACAACATATAGAGGCGATGAGCCTGTATATCATTCTTTAATAGTGAGGATACAGTAATGGCAATATATTCAAAGGCAGGGAGAAGATACTTTGGTACTAACAGACGAGATGCTAAAAGAATGACTGATGAAATGATTGATGAAGTAAATCAAGGAATAAGAGGTGCTGCTTTAGAAATTATTAATGAACTGGCAGAATTAGGTCCAAATTGGGATGGTAATTTTATAGATGAATGGGTTGCAATGCCTTTAGGAAATGGTGCATCTGGCGGTGGAGGAGATGTATATCCATATAGTATTGATCATATTCCAGAGCTTTCAATAGATAAAAAAGAAGCTGGTCGTGTTAAAAAATTTGAAATTGTAAATCAATCTGAATATGCACCTTATGCTTTAGATTTAATTCAAGGTAGATTTAGTCCTCATTTTGCAAACAATGCAACACCAAACAAAGCTCCTGTAGAGACAGGTAAAAGAGATCATACAAGAGAGACATTTAGAGGAGAGTTAACAAGTGATTCTGGTCAGGGTCAAAGTACAGCAGAATTAGATTGGTACACTACATATATCAACGGAGGAGGATTAGATAAAAGTTTGAAATTAGGTTATAACAGAGGTGTTAGATTTGGAAATAAATATTTATGAATTATCAATCAATCAGAGCAGCAATAGAAAATCCTATTCTTACTGCTTTTACAAACTTATCTCCTTCAGTTCCAGTATTTTTTGATAACATTACTGCTAATCCTTTAGGAAGTGTTACTGAATATGTACGAGTAAATGTAACTTTTGGTGTTACAAATGAAGTAACTTTAAATTCTAGTGTTGATAACGCAAGAGGTGCAATTATTATTCGTACTTATTGTGAAAAAGGTAAAGGACCTGCTAGAAATCAAACGCTAGTTACTACTGCTGTTAATGTAATAGAAACATTAAATGCTACTGCAAAAACAAATTCTGGAGTATTTTTTAGAACGGGTGATATTACTGGACCAACATTTTCTACTACAGAAAATCCTCCTTTATTTGAAGGTAGAATAGATACTTCTTACTTTGCTACTGTTTTATGATTAACAAAATGCAAAAAACACGCTAATGTATAGGATATACAATTCTTTTTAAGAATCATGGCTGTCACCGCTTTATCTGGAACATCTGGAGCTTTATATTACAAACCTGCTGGTACAAAAGGTACTTTTGGATCTGCTGACGTAGTTATAGGAACTGAAACCATTACTGTTGAAACGTATTTAAATTTTAAAGTAGGTGATCCTGTTAAATTTAGTGTTATCAACTCACAAACTGGTGGATCTGGAACGGGTACATTACCAGCAGGGTTAACTACTTCTGATACTTTCTATGTAATTGCATATACAGCCACAACAGGAGCGTTACAGGTTTCAGCTACTTCTGGTGGGTCTGCTGTAGACATTACAAATACAGGAACAGTTGCATCTCCTAATGAGTTCCAGGTAGCTTATGCAGCTTTTGCCAGTGTTTCACAAGTCAGGGAATGGACATTTGAAATATCAAGAGAAGAAATAGATGTAACAACTATTGGTGGTACTCCAACACAATTCACTCCATTTAGAAAATATATTGCAGGTTTTGGTGATGGTACAGGTTCTGCTACTGCTTACTTTACAAATGAAGATTCTGCAATGGTAAACCGCATGGTACAAGATGTACTACAGAGACAACAGGTAGGTGCAGCTATGAAACTATATATGGATCAAGTATTTACTGGTGGAGCAGTTAGTGACACATTAAGTAGATTTATTGAATTTGATGCAACCTTAACTTCAGCATCAATGAATGTTAACCCAGATGATGCACAATCTGTAAGTATAGAGTTTAGACCTGCAACACAACCAACATTTGATTTCTCTGGTGTCGCATAAAAGGTTGAGTTTATTGCAGATATGAATTAGACTGATACAGTAATAATATTATTTGTATGTCATCATCTAAAACTATGCGAGCGATAGATCGTTTGCGTAAAGCTGCTAATTTAGAAGCGACAAAAAAAGAAGTTACATTATCTGATGGAACTTTATTTGAAATGTGGGTTGCACCTCTTACACTAGCTGAAAAAGAAAGAGCACAAAGAATGGCAAAGTCTGATGATGCCAACGAATTTGCTTTACGTTTATTATTAACAAAAGCACAGAATGAAAATGGAGAAAAATTGTTTCAAGTAGGTGAAATAGATATTCTTAAAAATGAAGTAAGAGACTCTGATTTACAAAAGTTAATGTTAACGATATTAAAAGAAGAGGAAGAACCTATAGACCCAAAAGATTAAGTGCTGAACTGCGTAAAGATAATTTAATGATGTTGCAGTTTGGTATTGCAAAAGAGTTAGGTATGAGTCTTACGCAGGTAAGACAAATGACATTAGAAGAAGTTTTAGGTTGGAGTGCTTATTTTCAGGTGTTAAATGAAGATCAAGAAAAAGAAATGGAAAAAGCTCGTAGACGTAGGTAAATTTCATATTTTAGTTTAATATATAAACAACAGTAGTTAAGAAAGTAGTGGCAGCTAATCATCAACAAACAATAGTTCTTAATGTTGATAAAAAGCAGTTAAAAGCACTTTTTAAAGATTTAGGTCTTGTTCAGAAAAGAATACAAAAAATAAATCAAACAGGTTTACAACTAAATCGTGTCAGATCAAGAACAAGAAATATTAAAGGTACAGGATTAAATTTAGGAACTTCTGAAAATAGGCAAGCTCCAGGTAGAAATCCTAGTGCAAGAGTACAAAAACAAACTGCTGCTTTAAATAAAGCTAATGCAGAACTTAATAAATATGTTCGTACATTAAGCACTGCTGATGGAGCACAAAGAGGATTTACTGGTTCTGCTAATAAAATGAGTACACAAGTCTCTGCATTAAGAGATAGGTTAAGAGGTTTAGCTCGTAGTAATTCAGAATATACATCTACACTTCAGGCTGTTCAAAGAGGAGAACAAGCTTTATTCCAAGATAGAAATAAAAGGTTAGGAGATCAAAGTCGTACTCTTGGCTCAAAAGGTGGTGCTAAAGATTTAGTTCCTGGTTTATTAAATGCTACAGATATAACACAATCTGTTGATGGTTTAAATAATTACATATCTAGATTAGAAACTTTAAAAAATAAGGTAAATATTAATAGTCGAGAGTTTCAACAATTACAAACAAGAATAGCTGAAGTAAATAAAACTTTAGAAAAAACACAATTTAACAAAGTAAAAGAAGTAACACAAAAAAGATTTCCACAAACAGAATTAGGAAGTCCACAAGAATTTCAACAACGTCAACAATTTGCAGAACAAAGACAAACTATAGAAGAACAAATTGCAAATACAGCACAACGAATTAATGATTCTAAACTTAAGGCAGTTACAAAAGAAAAGTTATTAAATGATTTAAAACGTAGTGGTTTAAAACTAGAACAAAATCAATTTAAAGTTGCAAAACAAATAAATATTGAAACTCAAAAAAATCTTATAGCACAAGAAAAAGCACAAGCAAGAAGAGCAAGAATAACAAGCAGTACTTTAATCGGTGGTGGTTTTCCTTTGTTATTTGGTGGTGGTCCACTTCAAGCTGCTGCTGGTGCATTAGGTGGAAATATTGGTGAAAGAATGAGTCCTGGAGGAGGATTTGCTGGTTCTATTGCTGCTACTGCTTTAGTAAGCTCAATGCAAAAATTTGCTGATTCAGCAAGAGATGTAGGAAATGCTTTAAAAGATGCAACTTTAGGTTTAGATAAATTAAACGAATTAGGATTTGAAGTAGATCAATCCACACAAAAACAAATAGAAAATTTAATTAAAGTAGGAAAAGTAAGAGAAGCAGAAGCTATCGTTAATCAAAAGTTTGCTAATCTTATAGGTCCAAAAAATGTTAAAAATTTACAAGATTTAGATACTGCTTTTGATGAATTACAAAAAGAAACTTCAAAATTATTTTTACAACTCAGTAGTGAATTAGCACCTGCCTTTGTAGTAATTATTAATTTAGTAAAAGGAGTTGTTGATCAAATTAATGCTGCTGCAACTCAAAGGGCTGCTGCTAATTTAGATCCAACAGCTTTTAGAAATGCACAGGCACAGGCACAACAACAAGCATCAGCTTTTGCTAACACACCAATTTTAAAAGATATTCCTTTTGTTAATACAGCTTTAGGTAATCCAGAATTAGAACAAGAAATATTAACAAAACTTTCTCGAAAAATTATTGATGAAAATTCACCTGATTTAACAACAGGTAAAACACCTAGTGGTTTAGATAGTGGTTCAGGTAGTGGTTCATCATCAAGTTTTTCAAAACAAGAATTAGATATTTTAAATTCACGAATTGCCTTACAACAAGTAGGTGATGATTTATTAAATAAAGAAGTAGTTGCAAAAAAACAAGCAGTTATTGAAGCAGAAAGATTACTTGCTGTTGCTAAAGCTGAAGGAGATGCAGATCAAATAGCACTTGCAAATGGCAATGCAAAACTTAAAAATAATGAATTAGATACTGCTGTTAAAGAAAAACAAAAAGCATTGATTGATAATACTATTGGTCAATTAGGTGAAGAAAAATTATTCCTAGAAGAAAGTTTAACTTTAGGCAAAGATAAAGCTGAAATAGAAAAAAGAATTAGAGATTTAGTAAAAGATTTACCTCCTGAAAGACACAAAGAAGTAAGAGATTTAGTGGAAGGCAATGCAGCTTTACAAAAAAGAAATGAATTAACTGATAAATATAAAATTAGTTTAGAAGAAATTAATAATGTTTTATCACAAGGAATGACTAATGCTGTTATGGGATTAATTGATGGCACAAAATCTTTAAGCGAATCTTTATCTGGTGTTGCAAGACAATTAGCATCAATGTTCTTAAACAGAGCATTTGGTGCAATGTTTGGTGGGTTGTTTAGTGAGCAAGGTTCATACAGCAGAGCAGGTGGTTTTCAAGCGTTTCAATATGGTGGTGTTGTTAATGGTCCTACCCTTGGAATGGTTGGAGAAGGTGGTGAACCTGAATATATAATCCCTGCATCTAAAATGGATGGTGCAATGCAAAGATACTCTTCAGGTGCTAGAGGTGGTGCTGTTATTCCTGGTGGTAGTCATGCTGCTGGTACAGTTGCAGGTGCTTCTGGTAATACAGTTGTTGAATATACTGGCCCTACCTTAAACTTTAATGGTGATAACTATGTTCCAAGAGATGCTATTCCTAAAATTATTAGTACTGCTGCACAACAAGGGGCTTCTATGGGACAATCTAAAATGATGAATACTTTAAAAAATAGTCGTAGTCAACGTTCCAAATTAGGTATATGAGTATTACAACTATTGTCACTTTTATGAATGTTTATGATTCTAATGGTGATGTAAAACAACGATATCAAAATGCAAAAAGAGAAGATTATGCTTCTTTAAGTGTTAAAGATTCAACTACACAAAGAGATAAATATGTAAAAGCAGAAACTAATAAAATTACTTTTCCTGTTGATAATCAAGATTATTATTATTTACCTTTTATATATCAAGGTGCTGCAAAAAATAGATCAGGAGATAACTTAGAAGCTGGTTTATTATTTGCCAATAATGATTTGGCAATGAATTATGCACAAGAAGCTGTTTTAAATAAATATTATGTTGAAATTTTTGTATCAGTTGTAAATCCTTCTACTCTTGTCCCTACACAAATTTACGGTAATTATTTTCTTACAAGAGATAATTGGTTAGCAGCTTCTATGTCTTATGATTTTGAAACTATAGAAATAATTTTATCAAGTTCTATTGATGCTGTTGGTACTACTGCACCAAACAGAAGGTTAACAACAGGGCTTGTTGGATCGTTACCTGTTAGTGGTGATATACAAAACCGATGAAACCTGCAAAACTTGTTGGTATGCCATATAGATTAGGTGCTGATCCTGAAAAGAATGGTGCTGTTGATTGTTTACATTTAGCAAAAACTGTATTAGCTAACTATGGAATTAAAACACCAGAACCTACAAGGAACTGGTATAGAAAATTTCGTAAAGGAGAATATCAAATATTCAAAGAAGAACTTCAAAAGTGGGGAAACAAGACAGAACACAGTAAGATAGGTACAGTTGGATTATGTAAATCAAATGAAGGATATGGTCTTGCTGTTTACTGGGAAGAAGGATGGCTAAGTTGCGAAGAGTGGGGGGTAAAATGGAGTCCCCTAGAATATTTGGAGGTGGTAGAGCGTTACTACCCTATGAAGCACAACTTTGTAACGCATTAGGAATTACAGAACAAGAATACTGGGAATTTATATATTTAATTGAATCTGTTAATGGTGAAAGAGGAAAACCATATGATTTAATACCTGACATTGTAAATATGCCACCTGTAGCAATAGCTCCTTTTGTTATTGGTGGTGTAAGTATTGGTTTTTATGGTGTAGTTGCAATAGGAATTGCATTGTCTTATGTATCTCAACAATTAGCACCAAAACCAAGAGCACCTAAAACTCCTCCTAGTTTATTAACAGAAGGTGCTGCATCCGCAAAAAGATTTTCTCCTCAAACTGGTTTTAATTCAGTACAAGAACTCGCAGATTTAGGTGAAGTAATACCTTTAGTTTTTACAAAAAGAGAAACAACAATTCTTAATAATAATATTAATCTTATTACTGGTGGTACAAGGGTTAATTCAAGACTTGTTTGGTCACAGTTATTAAGTAGAGGAACGCACCAACAATTAAAAGCTTGTTTTGTTTTAAGTAATGGTCAAATCCCAACTCCTCCTGATTTTTCAGGATATGCCATTGGTGATTTGTTATTAAAAAATTATACAAAAGCTAAAATTGCTGTTTACTACAATGGAGGAGTAGCACCTGAAACAGGTTCAGAGGATAGAAATGTTGCTGAAGATACAGAAGATTCACCTTATGGTTTAAACAGATTAAAAGGAAGCAATAAATATGATAATGGAACGTTATTACCTGAAATTGATAGAAATGGTGCGGAAGTAGTTGATGATATTTTTTCTGTAGATTCTGATTATACCGAAGGTTTATCAGATAAAGTTTTTTCTGGCGTAAGATCACCTTCTACACAAACAAAGTTTGGTACATTTTGTCCAATGCCAAACCAAATGAGGTATCAATTACCTTATGAATTAGTTTTAAAACCTAAAGATACAGAAACAGGTGGAGATATTGATGTAAAAAGAAGAAAAATTGCCACATATTTTCCTCGTTATGCAGGGTTTATGAGAATTAATGGAGAGGAAGCTGCTACTGGTACAGAAAGAATACAGCTACAGATTGGAGATAAAGTTCAATATACGATAGGAGATTTTGATCCTGAAACAGCATTAGGTTCTTTTGATCCTTGGGGTAAAGAAGATGTTAGAAATAGTGTTGATTCAGATAGAGAACGTATTGATGACAATATTTCACTAGGTGAGTCTTATATGATTGGTAATTGTTTTGGTGTTTGTGTTGAAATACCTCAACAAGGAATATGGGAGCGAGGAAATTTTAAAGATTTTATTTTTGAGGTTACTGACCTTGGAAGTTCAGATCATAGTATTGATATAAGATCACAAGTTCTTATCGATCCTTTTGATACCACTCAAGGTTTTAAGTCTGGTCTTGAGGCTGCTCATAGTCCTGATGAGTTAAATATATTACAAAGATCAGCAATGGCAACAGTTTCTAATAATAGAAATTGTGATACAACTGAAATTGGTTTAAAATCTACTGTTTATAAGCAGATTACAGGTTTTCCAAATGTTAATAGTCATCCTGGTGGTTACAGTTATGCGAATCCAAAAGGTACTTTACATTCATATCAAGAAGCTAATGGAAATATAAATTTAGGTGCATTAAATAAATATTGTACAAGGTATAGTTTTTTTAGATTACAAGTAAGAAAAGCTGGTACAGATGATAATTTTGAAACTATTGATAATGGAAAACCTTTTGTTATCAAAGGTCGTACTCCTCAACCTCAGTATAATTTTGTAAGAATAAATCATCCATTAGGCCAATATGAGTTTAGATTTCAACCTTATAACGGAAATGATGTAGTTAAATTTTATTTAACTAATGATAAATCTATTGTTAGATTACTAAAAGACAATAGTGAATTACAAGCTGATACTTACGAATCAGATGCTACGGGTTTAATTTATCAATTTAGATATACAGGTTTAAATATTAATTTAAATAAATCAGATGCTTGTAATACAGAATTTTTCTTAGGAAAAATTATTGATACAAGACATACTGTTACTGGTTTATCTCAAACATCACAAGGTGTTGTTCCTTTAGAAGGTGGTTTTCGTTATGTATTAAAAGAAACTTTATATATTAGATATGCAGATGATCCTGGAAATAAAAGTTATGTACATTATGCTGGATGGAGAGGTAATTATATTTTTTGGTGGAAGGGCGAAGAGATTGGAACTTCAGAAGGTTTTCCAGCTACTCTTCAATACGATGAAACAACACAGTTTAGAGGAGGTGTTAAAGAAGTAAGAGGGTGGAGATATAGTATTCGTCAAATTGAAAGATATACATTAGAACCTGGGCCAGCAGAACCTGTTGCTACTTTTAATGATGTCGAACTAGAAGGAGGAGAAACAAACATTCCTAACTTTACTTTTTCTAAAGCAAAAGTGCAGATTAAACTATATGACAATGACGTAGCATCATGGACCGTTACAGATGGTGGTGGACCTTATAGAAAAGGAACAAAGTTAAGTATTCCTAGTGTTAGTGGAGGAGGTAAAACATTTAGTGGATTAGTTGATGTAGTACCTATTTTAGGACTTGATCGTGATTTTCCAGTTGAAGTTTTAAATGATGATGGTAATGAATCTGCCACAGGCATTACAAATATTTGGCCTGGAGGTAGTTCAGATGGGTCTGTTCATATACAAGAACGGAATTTAAGACCTTTAGATGCAGTTGCAGATTTTATTTCTTACGAAGCTGAAGTTCCTAGTCATATGGAAAATCCAGAACATGAAATTGTTTATGTAAATGAAATGATTTCTAATACACCAATGCCATATTCAAATTTAGCTATGGGTGGTGTTAGGTTAAATAGTTCAAAAGAATTTTCTAGCTTTACACAATTTTCTGCTTATTTTAAAGAAGGTATTTCTGTAAAAAGATTAATAGATGGGGGAACTGGCCCTACAAATTTATTTCCTGAAATTACTTTTGCTTTATTAACAGATCCGCAAATAGGTGCTGGAGATTTGATTGGTGTAAAATCAGTTGATGAAGAAAGAATGATTATTGCTGCTAAGTTTTGTAGAGCTAATAGGTTATTTTGGGACGGTGTTATTACAGACGAAAAGAATTTAAGAGAATTTATTTTTCAAAACGCTTCTTATTGTTTACTTGATTTTACAATTTTAGGAGGAAGGTTTGCTTTATATCCTTCTGTACCATTTGATCCTGTTACTTTTAAAATAGACGCAAATCAAAAAATACAAATAAAAGCATTATTTACTGACGGTAATATAAAAAGTCTTAAGGTAAGTTTTTTAAGCCCAGAAGAACGTCAAAATTTTCAAGGGTTTGCTACATATAGAAAAGAAAAAGAGAATGGTTTTGCTGAACCAAAAACTTTAGGTTTACGAGTTAAAGATGCAAAAGATGAAGATCCAAGAGAAGCTTTTGATCTTTCTATATTCTGTACATCTTTTGAACACGCTAGTACATTTTTAAAATATGCATTAAAAACAAGAGAACTTATAGATCATGGTATTTCATTCCAAACAACACCACAATCTGCAATGCATTTAGCACCAGGAGATTATATTAGATTACATTCAGAAGCTACTCATACCAGTAGGTTTGCAAATGGTATTGTTACTGATGATGGTGTAATTCAAAGTCAAACTTCTATTACTAATGGAACGCAAATTATATTCTGGAAACCTGGAGATTCTGATGTTTCAAATCCTACCGCTATAGATATTGAAAGTAATGGATTAGCAGCAAGCAGATTTAGAGGATGTGTATTTACTGTTCCTGATACAAGTACAACTGATAGAGTTTATAAAGTTGAATCTATGACCTATGCAGAAGATGGTTTAATTGAAATATCAGGAAGTCATACTCCTTTAACAGCAAATAAAACTTTAGCAATATTAGATTATTATAATGATGGTGATGACCCATCGTTCCATACGGTTGCTGAATAATGGCTACAGAACATCCTTTTCCAAATGTAAAACCTTCCTCTAGAAGTTATACCCCTGGAACGTACCCACAGACAGAGTTTGTTGCACAGAATGGTGCGAAGACTGTTATTAGGTATGGAAATAAAAAAACAGATGCAAAATTAAGTTTAGGTTTTACAAATATTACTGATGATAATGCGTTATTAATTTTAAATTTATATGAAGAGATAAATTCTGATTATGATTACATATCTTTTACATCTGCCAATGCTTTAGCTGGTGTTAATTCTTCAAATTTAATTAACAATATGGCCGAAAAAGATTCAAATGGTGTAAAACTTAGGTATCGTTTTGATGGTCCTCCTAGTGTATCGAGTGTCAGACCTGGCAGATCCAATGTGCAATGTAAATTTGTCGCTTGCCTCGATGGGGATTAGAATGTATTTAAAATTTACTTAAGACAATGGCTGGCTTTTACTCAGGACAGGATGGTGAATTACTTGTTAATGGTAGTAAAGCTGCCAAAGTAAGATCTTGGTCCTTTTCATTTAACCAAGCAGTTTTAGAAACTGTTTCTTTAGAAGATACTGATAGAACTATTATTCCAGGAACAAGAAGTTATACAGGTAGTGCTAGTATTTATTATTATCAAGACAGTAGTGGCAGTGGTTCTGGGCAATTAAGCACTATAATTTCTAACATTGTAAAAACTGGTAGTAGTGCAGGTGATGGTGTTAATGCTGAAAGTACTGCAATTACTTTTAAATTAAGAGTAAAAGATGGTAGTGCTGAAGGTAGATTTATAGAATTTTCTGCAATACCTAGTAGCTTTAGTATGACGAGTTCTATTGGTGAAGTGATGGCAGCAGATATTAGTTTTGAAGTAAATGGAGCACCTACTGGCCTTGCTTTATAAATGTCTATATATTTTGGATCGACAGGTTTTATTGAGTTAAAACGTGATGCCTTAAATTCTGACATTGCTTCATCTTTAAACCCTGCTGATGTTAATACAACTAAGAAAAGATTTTCTGTAGAGAATGTCGTTGGATCGTTAATTACAGGCGATCAGATTGAAATAGATACTGTTGATAAAAGTAATTTAGAATTATTATCTGGTCATAATTTTCCTGATCTTCGTAAATATATTCATATTGATGATGTTGGTGGGATTAAATTATATGATACGTTTGCTGCTGCCTTGGCTGGTGAAGTTGCAGATGCACTTACATTAACAGCACCTTCGTCTACAAAAGATATACTAATACGCACCAGAAATACTAGGTTTAGACCCCTTGCCAAGATTACTGAATTTGAAATTACAACAACAAGAGATACCGTTGATGTAACAAATTTAGGAGAAGAATTTAGAAGACAATATGAAAATGGACTTATATCAGGACAGGGAACGATACAAACAATATGGCAACATAGAAACTTTCAGAATGATACAACTGAGTTTTCTAGCCCAGAATTTCCTGTCTATTTAAGTCAACTGTTGGTGCGTATGCAACAGGGAGCAGATTTTGAAGGTAGGTTTTATGTTTATTACGATCCAAGTCAATCTTCAAATAGTGTGTGGTATCAATCAATGTGCATTGTTACTAATGTAGCTGTTAGTGTACCTGCAAGTGGATTGGTAGAAGCAAGAATAGAATTTGTAACGAATGGTGAGATAAGATTACATAACGGAGTTCCACCATCCTTTCTATTACAAGAAAGTACTGATAAAATATTGCAAGAGGATGGAGATGGTATTTTACTTGAAGATGTTTAAAATTAGATTTATGATGTACTTAAAGGTTATTTGACATGGCTGATCTACAGATTACACAACTACCAGAATTAGCGTCAGCCAACCTGCAAGCAACAGACCCGATTGCAGTTGCTGATGTCAGTGCAACAGAAACGAAGAAAATAACTGCAAAGAATTTAGTACAAGGTGCTTTTGGATTAGTAGATGCAGCATCAATACCAGCTACAGCACTTAGTTATCCATTAACAGCAGGTCAAATTGTAACGGCTTCTCTTGCTGATAATGCAGTTACTAATGCAAAAATTACAGATGCAACTATAGCTGGGGCGAAGTTAGTAAATGATACGATTACTGCTACTCAAATAGCAGCAAATGCTATTACTTCTAGTGAACTTGCAGATAATGCAGTAGATACAGCAGCAATAACAGACTTAAATGTTACAACAGGTAAACTAGCAGCAACAGCAGTAACGACTGCAAAGATTGCTGATAGTGCTGTTACTTTTGTAAAGACTAATTTTAGTGATGGTGATATTCCTGGAGCAAAGTTAACATCTGCTTCTGTCACCTCAACTCAGATTGCAAATAATGCTGTAACTGCAACTGAGTTAGCGGACAATGCAGTGGATACTGCTGCTATTGCCAGTACTGCTGTTACAGGAGCAAAGATTGCTTCAGATACGATTACTTCTGGTCATATCGCTGCCAATGCTATTGGTTCGTCAGAACTTGCTGACAATGCTGTAGATAGTGGAGCGATTGCATCAAATGCTGTTACGACTGCCAAAGTTACAGATTTAAATATTACTACAGGAAAGTTAGCTAATAATGCAGTTACTGCTGCAAAGATTACTGATAATACAATAACTGCAACACAGATTGCTGCTAATGCTGTTGGTTCTAGTGAATTAGCAGATAATGCTGTTGATACGGCTGCGATTGCAACTTCTGCTGTTACTGACGCAAAGATAGCATCAGGAATTGCAGGTACAAAAATAACAGATGCAACTATCACAGCAGCTAAATTAAATACCTCAAACTTAGATAGATCATTAAATGTAGCATCAGGTAACTTAGGAATTAATAATGCAGTAACAGGTGGAGCTTCTGCTAGAAATGGTATTACATATAATGCACAGGGATTAATTACATCTACAGCAGCATTAGTTGCAAGTGATATACCAGAAGCTACAACATCAGCAGTTGGTGGTGTAAGCGTTCCATCGGCAGGTGGTCTTACTGTTAATAATTTAGGTGCTGTATCAATAAATAATACTGTTACTGGAACAACAAGATCAGGTATTACTTTTAATAATCAAGGATTAATAACTGCTTCTGTTGCTTTAGCTGCTTCAGATTTACCAGTAGCGACAACAACTGCAATAGGTGCTATTTCTGTTCCTACAGCTTCAACTCCATTAACAGTATCAGGTGCTGGTGTTCTTTCTATAGCAAATAGTGGAGTTTCAGCAGGTACTTACACAAAAGTTACAGTATCAACAAAAGGTATTATTACAGCAGGTACATCTTTGGTTGCTAGTGATATTCCAAGTTTAGCTGCTACAAAAATAACAACAGGAACATTTGGTACGAATTTCCTAGCAAATGATTCTATAACAATGGATAAGTTAGCAAACTTATCTACTGGATTTATACAAGAAGCTTCTCCTGATATAAGTAACTTACCTTCAGGTGTTTTCTGGTTACAAGAATCAACAGGACAATTAAGAATATTTAACGGTAACAGTTTCTTCTCTGTTGGTTTTGGACGATTAGCAGAAGAAAACCTTAGATTCTGCGGAACATTTAATGCTACTAACGGTCTTATCGTTACTCTTACAGCCTTTGGAACATCAGCAGGTTTCACTGTTAGTAATGCAATTCCAGCAGGTACAGCAACCTTAACTGGTGCTTACTTTGTTTGTGTAACTCCTGGTAACGGAACAGCAGTCGTACCTTCTACATCATTTGATGCTGGAGATTGGTGTTTATGTATGGGAGCAGATAACTGGGATAGAATTGACACATTATCAGGCCCTGGTAGTGTTTCTAGTCTTAATGATTTATCTGATGTAACAGTCTCAAGTCCACAGACAGGACAGATATTAGCGTACCAAGCAAGTGGTCAATTTGCCAATGTCGCAGTACTTAGTGGAGGAACTTATTAAAATCGTGTACACTTTATTTAAGACCGTTAAGTAACAGCAATGCAAATCAAATTAAAAAATAGTGTTGTTCAAGATTCAGCCCCAAGTACATCTGATCTTCCTGAAGTTGGTGAACTGGCGGTAAATGGAAATATAAATAGTATTGGTGGCTTTATGCGAGCCAGTGATAATAGTATCGTAAAAATATTTGGCCCAGGATCTGTTACTACACCTACTGCTACAACTACAGTTTCAGGTATATCTGAGTTAGCTACTAATGCAGAAACAACAACAGGATCTGCTACAAATAGAGTTGTAACCCCTGCTGGCTTAAATGCGGTAACGGTTGCAGAACGCTCCACATCAAACAGTACTTATCTTGCGTTAGCTGGTGGTACTTTAACGGGGGTAGTTGCTGCTACTGCTGGAAGTAACTCAGCACCTTCTATACATTTTGGAGATAGTGATAGCGGAATATTTGGTGGAACGAATACTGTTAGTTTGGCTGCTGGGGGAACAACAAGATTAACTGCTGATACTGGTGTTGATATAACTGGTACGTTAGCTGTTACTGGAGCTATTACATCTACCAGTGATCTGACCATTGCAGATAAGATAATTCATGCTGGCGATACTAATACTGCTGTAAGATTCCCTGCTGCCGATACTGTTTCTGTTGAGACTGGTGGTAATGAAGCACTAAGAGTTGATAGTTCACAGCGTTTGCTTGTTGGTCATTCTTCGTCAATAAACAGTGATGGTCTTAGTTCTAGTTTACAAATATCTGGAACTGGGGGTGATGATTCTTCATTATTATTAAGTAGATTTTCGGCAAATATTTCTAATCCTAATCTTGTTTTTGCAAAAAGTAGAAATGCTACTGTAGGTTCTAATACTATTGTTCAGTCTGGCGATATTCTTGGTGGAATTCAATTTCATGGTAATGATGGATCTGGTTTTCATCAAGCAGCTTCTATTGTGTCAAAAGTAGAATCAGGTGTTGATAATAACGATATGCCAGGAAGTTTGGTATTCAGCACAACGGCTGATGGTGCTGTTTCTCCTACGACAAGATTAACAATAGACAGTACAGGAAAGGCTACGTTTACTGAAGATGCAAGTGTAAACAGCGTAAATATCGGTAAAGGTGCAAACTCTGTTGCAGGTAACACTGTTCTTGGAGAAAGTGCTTTAGATGCTTCTGTTAGTGGTGGAAATAATACTGCTATTGGTAAACAGGCTTTAACTACACTTACAAGTGGTACTAATAACACTGCAATAGGTAGGCAAGCATTACTTTCAACAACAACTGGTGGTTTTAATACAAGTCTAGGTGAAAGGACTTTAGTATCAAACTCAACTGGAATACAGAATACAGCAGTAGGTTCTGTTGCATTATTTGCCAATACAACTGCCAATAATAACACTGCGGTTGGTTTTAATTCATTAGTTTCAAACACAACTGGAACGCAGAATGTGGCTGTGGGTGCTAATGCTCTAGATGCAAACACTACTGCAAATAATAACACTGCTGTTGGATATAATAGTCAAACAAATAACACAACTGGTGCGTCTAATAGTGCTTTTGGAGCAGGTACTTTACAACTAAATACTACAGGAGGTTCAAATACAGCAGTAGGTAATAACGCTTTACAAAGTAACACTACCGCAGATAATAACACTGCTATTGGTCTTTCAGCTTTAGCAGCAAACACAACTGGAACGCAAAACGTAGCCATAGGTTCTAATGCTTTAGATGCTAATACTACAGCTAATAATAACGTAGCGGTAGGACACAATTCACT